>Ga0180886_102_pt1 | contig 96717 bp, 71 predicted proteins | sample Deesub1362A_J573_FD_124183 | JGI IMG/M metagenome (GOLD analysis project Ga0180886, IMG submission 124183) | Candidatus Hydrothermarchaeota archaeon JdFR-18 | reverse complement strand
CTGTGGGGTGGAGTGTTAGTATTAGGCCGGGTGATACTGCTATCTTGAAGGTTATTTATGATCCGATGGTGCACCCTGATCTCAGAGGAACGGTAACTAGGGTTGTTACCCTTTATACGAATGATCCCACATCGAAAGTTAAGGACGTATATATACGGATAAATCAAGTGGACTGAGATAATGACTAAGATGATAATTTTTCTAAGTTTGGTGTCTATGTCTATAATAGGCGGGGCAATATTTTATCAGTATTTTAAATTAGAGAGTCCAGTTTCACCGCCAGTAATTGAGATTATACCTGCCTCATATGATTTTGGTGATATCCCTTACAAGAAAGTCGAAACAACATTTAAAATTAAAAACCTGGGTGGAGAGAATCTAGAGATTCTTGGTGTAAGTACATCCTGTGGATGTACCAAAGCATATGCCAAGGAAAATATTATACCACCGGGTGGAGAAACTGAGTTGATTGTAACATTTGATCCAAATCTTATGGATTATAAAGTAGTAGGGAAGGTATTCAGAGCGGTTTTTGTTTCCAGTAATGATCCTCTTAATGAGGAAGTCAGAATAGACATCACAGCTAACGTTGTGGAGGGGTAATTTTATTATGAAAAAACAGGGCCTTATCGTATTGCTATTTATTTTCTTAGTTTTCCCACTAGCATCTGCTTATAATTCATCTGGTAAGGCGGTTATCTATTACAACGAGGCGTGTAGCGATTGTACAATCTATATTAAAAAAAATTTAGTTGTAATTCTAAGAGACTATGGTATTACCGATATACAGCTTAAGGACTACATAAATAACGATAATTACCGGAAAGAATTGGTTGAATTTAATAAAAGAAATGGCATACCTATGGAGCTCCAATCGCATCTTACAGCTGTAGTAAATGATAGAATCATACTCGAAGGACATGTTCCAGAAAGTATAATTAGAGACCTGCTTTCTCAGCAAGAGTTTGATAAGGTCTTGGTATACCAAGATGAGATGAAGAAAGAGGCAAGAACTTATAAAGTTTGGGCTTTCTCTGGAGAAATTAAAGAATATCCCATACGAACACCAATAAGTGAGTATATAGACTGGTTTAAATCGGAAGGCTCAAATAGGCTTCAAAATTCGCCTGTTTTATCTAATTTTGTGTCTAGTTCTCTTCTTCCGTTGGTGATTGTTACCGGACTTTTAGATGGAATTAATCCTTGTGCGTTTGCAGTTTTATTGTTTTTCATAGCATATCTTTTTACTATTAAGAGAGCAAGGGTCAGTGTTATAAAAATGGGAGTAGTCTATATAGCGGCGATTTATCTTGCTTATTTTCTGATAGGTATCGGTATAATGAAGGCTTTGGTAATTACAGGGCAGCCTCATCTAATGGCTAAGATAGGAGCTATTCTTATTATTATTTTAGGATTTATAAATATCAAAGACTACTTCAAGCCAGAGCTATTCCCGATACATCTTAAAATCCCTCATCAAGCGGTACCCCACATAAAGGAATGGGCATACAAAGCTACCTTTCCTGCAGCCTCAATTATGGGCTTCCTTGTGGGTCTCTGTACTTTCCCCTGTTCGGGGGGAATCTATGTTGCCATTATCGGATTATTATCAGCAAAAGCCACATATTTCAATGGCATAGCATATCTACTACTCTATAATCTTATGTTTGTTATGCCTCTTGTAGTGATATTATTAGTGACATCGAGTGCGTCTAGAACAGTTAAACTTAAAGAGTGGAGAGATCGTAATGCGAGGCTGATGAAGTTAGAATTTGGAGTTGCTATGATTCTGATAGGATTTGTGATACTAAAGTGGTTTGTATAGATTAACAAAATTTGATATGGCGGACCCTATTACTTTTTTAGCCAATCACTAATATAGACTTTATATGTTCTTCCAAGACGTTCACGTGAGATTATCCCTTTCTTCTCTAGATTAAGTAAAAGAGCGCTGACTTTTGATTTCGAGAAGCCAGTTCTAAATCGCAGCGAGTCTTGAGTGACTCCTTCCGAGTTTCTAATTATATCAAGTAGAAGAATCTCATCTTCTGTTAAAGCTCTCTGCAATATATCTATACTACGGTCCATCCCAAACTCGCTTGGTCTTGCCCAGAGGTAAAATAGGAATCCAATACCCATCCCGATTACAAAGGAAAGAGTCATCCTATAATGCATTATTCTACTACTCTCTTCAAAAAACAGAGAAAAGATTGCATCTATACCAAAAAAGATGATGAATATTAAGAGCACTGTAGATAATATTCGCTCGTTCTCTGTAGAAGGTTTTCTCACCATTTTGTCATCACACTACTATTTCTGGGAAATATGGGAGCAACCAGATTTGAATTTGTCTATCTAACCCTAGAAAAATAGAAATACCAGTCAAAATGAGCAGGACTCCAGCAATTTTTTTAATAGTCTCTCCATGTTTTGCAACACTACGCATCCTTGAAAAGGTGAGTTTCCCGGTATAAGCTACTATGAGCATAGGGATACCGATACCGAGAGAATAAGAGAATAGAGATAGACCGCCTGTTAGAACGTCTCCCTTAAGGGCTACAGCCGTTAAAACAGACCCCAGTATAGGGCCAACACAGGGAATCCAGACTATACCTAATGACAGACCCAATATAAATCCTCCGATTTTTCCCGTACCTACTCCTTCCTTTATCTCTATTGACCCAAGTTTGTTCATGATTACTCCTGCCGTTAAAACAAATTTTTCATTTAATTTTTCTGACACAAGAAGTAATCCTAAAAATATTATGATGAATGTCGCAAGGTCTCTAAGAAAGCTTGTATATGTTGCCACGGTGCCCCCTATTTTAGAAGTCACGACACCCATTAGGGAGAATGTAATAGACATGCCCAGAACAATTGCTATAGGCCTAAGTCTGTCCCCTATTGAACCGGCCATTACGGCAGGAATTAACGGCAGTACGCAGGGGGTTAAAACTGATATAATACCAGCTAAAAATGCGACAAGAATTAAATAAGCCATATAAACCTATAAATCGGGTTAACGAGATGCAATTTAGAATTTATGCTCTTGTAACTTGTTTTAATACTTGTAGGAACTCACTTGCGCTCACATAGCCGGGTATTCTAGTTATCTCTTCGCCGTTAGGTGTTAAGAATATTTCTGCTGGAGGTGCTCCTACTCCAAATCTAGCTGCTAGGTCTCCTTGTTCATCTATATTGATCGCTACTAATACAAGATTATCCTTCATAATAGCGTTTACTTCAGGATTCACATAAGTGTCCTTTTCTAACTGTTCGCAATATTTACACCATGTAGCCCAGATGTAAACCATAATTGGTTTACCAGTGCTCGACGCTTGTTCTATTCCTGCCTCTAGCGAGTTGAGCCAAGTAAGTCCGCTTATATATGTTTGGCCTCCCTGGCTCACAACAGGCATATCTCTAGGAGAGAGTACTACAAACAAAAATATTAACGCTAATCCTCCAACCAATATATATTTTTCAGTTCGCATGGCTCTAGATTTTTTTATCTTGTGACAATATATGTTAAAATTATCAACGCAAAAAATTCAAATGTAGAGGCTAGCGCATGGTATGGCTCGTAAGCGCAAGTATGGGGCCCGACGGCTGCGAAAAATATGGGGCATGAGAATATCGCATTAAAAAGTAGAATACCTGCAAACAGTACCAGTCCGAGAGTAAAAGTGGATGCGACCTTCCTATAATCTTGTACGAAAATGTAAAAGAGAAATAAAAGCAAAAAGATATTGCCAAGCGTAGTTAACAAATAGATTTCATATAACATATTTTCAACCTATTTTTTCCTATTTTTTATTTTTTCCCATATACTCTCGAATTCCTCATAGGAGTCCTCCATATCTGGCGATAAAAAATACATTGCCCCGTATCTTTTACCTGTAGAAACCACTATCTTATTTTCAATGAGCAGATCAATATGATGGCGGATAGTCTTATAATCCAAACCGAGTTCTTCTGCAAGTTGGTTTGCATTATATGGTCTCTCTTTTAAAGACCGAATTATCCTAGCTCGAGTTTCACCGCCCCTGGTGCCAGCTATTAGCCACCATAAGATGCGTTTCATGAAAAAAAGAGTAGACTCCGGTATATATTACTCTTTTCTATTTCAAAAAGTAAAAACAATTGTAGAAAATTATTTATTCGTTACGGTTTTTATCCCACTTAAAGCCGGGGTAGTCTAGTGGTTAGGCAGCGGACTGCAGATCCGCGTTACGTGAGTTCGAATCTCACCCCCGGCTCTATATAAATTCCTAAATCTGTGTGATTATTGCTTTTTCCCTAAAAAATATAAGGAATTTAATTGGATTTTCTATCAATTCTTAGGTATTAGATCTTTTTTAAGATAAAAAGGTTAGGATAAAAGAAGTTTTAGTGCTAGAATAAATAGTATTGCAACAAATAGTATTTTAAAAGCTTCGTCCGGGATCTTTTCTACTAATCTTGCCCCAATCTGTGCACCAATTATTCCTCCAACCCCTAATAGTACTCCTACCTTAAAATCGACGTGTAAGAGGCTTTTGTGAGCTAATAATGCTGAAAGCGATATCAGCAAAATTACAACGAAGGAGGTTCCCACAGCTTTACTCGGAGAGTATCCTAAAATAATAAGAAAGGGTACTACTAAGAATCCTCCTCCCAAGCCTGTGAACGCTGCTCCAACTCCAACAAGCATCCCTAAAACTATTAAAGCAAGTGGGTTCATACATATAAAATCTATTAGCGATATTTGAGTTTTTTGGCGGCGTGACATTAGATGGACATAGATAAACTAAAAAAGATACTGGAAATCCCTGCTAAATTTGTAGATATCACTATCCAAGAGTCTCAGGAAAATCAGATAATACTAAGAGACGGTATAGCTAAGGACTTGACTTCCGGAGATGCTTTTGGTATTGGTATAAGAGTATTAGATAACGGATGGGGATTTGCATCTACTAATTCTCCAGAAAATATAGACGAAATAACAGAGAAAGCAAGAAAAATGGCAGCAATCGGGGAGAAAATAAAGTATGATGAGAGAGATCCAATAACAGACAACGTAAGAGTCAAATCTAAAGTTGACCCAGTTAATGTAGATTTAGAGGAAAAAAGAGAGATTCTTCACAGATGTGAGGAAGCAGTAAGGGAATATAAAGAGGTAGTAAGTTCGACCCTTGCATATATCGATTCAAAAAGCATTTTTCACTATTTAAACTCTGAGGGAAGTGATATTAGATCAGAATATACTAGAGTAGGTATTTTTACAACTGTTTATGCCAAAAAAAATGGAAAAATCCAAGTGGGCTCTGAGAGATTAGGTGCCACAGGTGGGTTAGAATACCTTAAAGGAGCTGAAGAAAAATCCAAAAAGGCGGCAGAGAAAGCCTTGCGTTTACTAGATGCTGAGGAAGCACCCAGTGGTGTTTTCAGGGTAGTTTTAGATCCGCTGCTGACAGGGGTCTTCATACATGAAGCTTTAGGACATGCGATGGAAGCGGATCACGTTATAAATGGCGAGTCAATACTGGAAGGAAAACTCGGGAGCATTATAGCCAGCAGCCTCGTTACGGTCTATGATGACCCTACTATTGAAGGATCCTTTGGTTTTTATTTTTATGATTCTGAGGGAGTTAGAGGTGAAAGAAAAGCGGTATTAGAGAAAGGAATTTTTAAAAGGCTTTTGCAATCCCGAGAAACCGCAAGTAAGTTGGGAGATACACCTACGGGTAATGCTAGATCTCAAAATTATAGTCATTTCCCTATACCAAGGATGAGCAACACTTACGTGGAGAAAGGCGATATGAGTTTTGAGGAAATGATAGAGGATATCAAATATGGAGTTTACCTTCGAGGCTCAAAAGGGGGGGAGGTAGACACGGTAAGAGGTGTATTCCAGTTTAGTGCTGAAGAGGGTTTCATAATCCGAAATGGAAAACTCGCTGAGCCTATACGAGATGTTGCTTTATCTGGAGAAACTCTGAAAATTCTTAAGAATATAGACGCTGTAGGCAATGATGAGTTAGAGTTGCATATAGGGTTCTGCGGTAAAGCATCCCAATCGGTACCAGTAGGTGATGGAGGTCCTCATATTAGGACAACTGCTACTGTTGGAGGGACAAAATGATTGAAGTTGATAATGCGTTAAACATTCTATCAAAGATCGCAGATGGAGGAGAGATTTATTTTACTGATACTAAAAGCAAAAAAATTGAGATAAAAAAAGGTAAGATAGAGACCTTAAAAGAGACCTATTCTTCAGGATATAGCATAAGAGTAATAAAGAACAATAGAATGGGCTTCACTTTTTCGAATGAGCTAAAAGAAGGCATTATAGAAAAAGCTTTAAACGTAGCTAAAATTGCCGAGGAAGACAAATATCTCTCATTCCCGGAAAAGCAAGTATACCCAAATGTAAAAGGGCTATACGATAAAAGTATAAGGGATATTGATATAATCGAACTCAAAGATTTCGTAGAGCAGCTCATTGATCCATGCAAAAAAAATAAAGTTATGCCTACTAGTGGGAGCATCGCTTTTTATACCTCGGAAACTAGGATATGGAATACTAATGGAGTTAAGGGAGAAGAAAAGGGAACAGTTGTTACCTGCTTCCTTAGTACTGTGGCTAAAAATAAAGAATCGGCAAGTGGCTTTTATTACGATGCCTCTAGGTCTTTGGACTTAGATTTCCATAAAATAGGTGAAGAGGCAACACGTCTAGCAATTGATTCCCTACATGCGAAGAGGATGGGTACAAAAGATGTCAACTTAATCCTTAAACCTCAGGCGGTTAGTGAACTTTTAGAAAATGTTTTTATACCTTCATTTAGCGCTGATAATGTTCAAAGGAATCGGTCCTTTTTACAAGGAAAGTTGGGTCATAGATTATTTTCACCTATAAATATAGTCGACGATGGTACACTCAAGTCTGGGCTAATGAGCGGCAAATTTGACTCTGAGGGTGTTAGAATGCAGAAGACACCTCTCGTAGAGAAGGGGATATTAAAAGGATACTTATATGATACATATACCGCAAATAAGGGTAATACACATAGTACTGGGAATGCGGATAGGAACTCCTATTCTACTCCGGTTAAAATAGATTCCACAAATTTTATAATATCCGGTGAGGGAGGAATAGGAGAGGGCTTAGTAGTCCATGGGTTAATCGGTGCCCACACAGCTAACTCGGTTACAGGCGATTTCTCTACGGAAACTAGGAATGCTTTTCTAAATGGAGTGCCAATAAAAAAAGCTATAATCTCAGGAAATATCTTTGACCTTTTAAACAGGGTGGAGGGGGTAGGTAAGGATTACATGCAAGTGTCTTCTCTCGTTTCACCTTCCATTGAGTTCTCTAAAGTTAGAGTCGTAGGCTGATTTTAAACGTTATCACTATATGAGAATTATATGCACTGGCTTATCCGCCCGGACTCGGTTCATGCATTAGAAGATGAAGGAGTAAAAAAAGCTCTAGGAAGGTATGTCGAGGTATCTAAAAATAAAAAACTAGCAAAGTTTATAATCACAAAAACCATACCGATTGATGTGGATCTTAGTTCTTCAGATGAAGAACTGTGGAAGGCGCATGAAACGATCATTAAAGATTTTAAAAAACTTGAAAAGGAACATGACAATAAAGACATTAAACAACTTAAATTCCCAACTAAATCTCTATTAGATCTTAAGATTGAACTTGCAAAAAGAATTCTCAATAAATGTAGGTTTTGCGAGAGGAAATGTGGGGTAAACAGATTTGAAAAGAAGAGGGGATTCTGCAATTTAGATATTCAGAGCCGTTTATCTTCAGAGTTCCTTCACATGGGTGAAGAAGCATGTTTAGTGCCTTCTCATACCTTGTTTTTTATCGGATGTTCTTTTTATTGTGTTTTCTGCCAGAATTGGACTATCTCCCGGCATGTTGAAAAGGGATTGCCTGTTACCGGTTCTGACTTAGCAAAGATGGTGAAGAAAAGACGCTTAATGGAGGGAAGTAGGAACGTTAACTTAGTCGGGGGATCACCTACCCCTAATACTCATATTATCTTAGAGATGTTAAGGGAACTCGATGTGAACATCCCAGTGGTATGGAATTCTAATATGTATATGACTATGGACACCATGAAATTACTAAATGGGTGCGTGGACGTATACTTAGCTGATTTTAAGTATGGAAATAATAATTGTGCTGAGCGACTCTCTAAAATAAAAAATTATTGGGAAGTTACTACTAGAAACCACTTAGTAGCAAAAAAACAAGCAGAATTACTTATCCGTCATTTAGTACTTCCAAATCATATTGAATGCTGTACGAAACCTATTATTGAATGGATAGCCAAAAATTTTGATAATAAAGTTAGAGTTAATATTATGGCTCAGTATAGACCCGAGTTTGAGGCTTTTAAGATACCGGATATAAATAGAAGAGTTATGGCGGAGGAAATGGAGAGAGCTTTTAATATAGCCCGAGATAATGGCTTAACAAATCTAGATTAAAATTTAAATCAGAATAAGCTTTTCAGACTTTTCCCAAACCAAAAAAATAATATTTAAAAGGGAACTTGATGGTATCATGGTAAAAGAAACTCTGTTTTGGGCTGACCAGAAGGCAGAGGAAATCATAAACAGAAAGAAGTTTCACTTTATAGACAAACAAATACCAGAATTTAAAAAATATACTGTTAAAACATCTGCGTCAATATCAGGGGTCCTACATATAGGTAGATTAAGCGATACAATAAGGGGGGATTCTGTTGTAGTGGCTTTAAGAGATATAGGATTGCCTGCTGAGCTTATCTGGGTTGCTGAGGATATGGATCCTCTAAGAAAAATACCCAAAGAAGTTCCTAAGCATTTAGAAGATTACATCGGAGTGCCGGTTATAGATGTCCCAGATCCATGGGGTTGCCATGCTTCCTATGCGGAACATCATATTGGCAAATACAGAGAAGTACTCCAAGAATTTTCATCTACCGAGATTATTAGCTATTCCATGAGCGAGGAGTATAAAAAAGGCAAATTTAGGCCTTATATTAGGAAGATGCTGGACAAGATTGATGAGGTTTTGGTTATTCAAAATAAGTATAGACAAAAACCTCTTCAAAGCGGTTGGAGTCCCTTTACTCCAGTTTGTAAGAACTGTGGAAAAATAATAACACCGAAAATACTAGGGTTTAGGGAGGGAAAAATACTATATAGATGTGAGGATTACTCTTTCGAGAAAAAAATTGCTCGGGGATGCAATTATGAGGGCGTTTGCGACCCCTTAAAGGATAGGGGGAAGCTTATGTGGAAAGGGGAATGGGCAGCTCAATGGGCTAGATGGAAAATTGCGGCTGAAGGAGCAGGAAAAGAATATGTAGTACCACAAAGTGCATGGTGGGTAAATGGCGAGCTTGTAGAAAAGATTTTAGATTTTCCTATGCCGGTACCCATTTTTTATGAGCATATAATGATAGATGGTCAGAAAATGAGTGCATCGTTAGGAAATGTTATATATCCCCATGAATGGCTTGAAGTTGCTCCGCCTGAATTACTGAGATTTTTTTATAACAAAAAATTGATGAAGACTAGAAGTTTTTCATGGGACTATCTACCTAGGCTTTACGACGAATATGATTTTCATGCTAGGGCTTATTTCGGTTTGGAGAAAATAGGGAGTGAGAAAGAATCCAAGAACATTAGAAGACTTTATGAATTTTCCCAGTTAAGAGAAATTAAAAAGCCTGTGCCTCTACCTTTTTCGCATGCTGTCATAGTTTCACAGATTTTTAAGAGCGAAGATGCGTTAATTGCTAGTCTAAAGCGTTCTGGTCATTATTCTGCGGAAGTTCATGATTTAATAATTGAGCGATTAAAGATGGCTAAAAAATGGGCTGAGAAATATGCTCCCGAGGAGATGAAAATCACGCTAGATTTCGACTCTACTGAAATTAGATCAAAACTCTCCGAAAAGCAAAAAAATTTGATGAAAGAACTTTTAGAATGGCTAAAAGAGGGGGATAGGAGACGAGAAGAAATCCATCAACGGATTTATGAAATTGGTAAAAAAGTAGATCTTACTCCCGCAGAGTCTTTTCAAGCCGTTTATCTTTCCCTTCTAGGTAAAAATCGGGGGCCGCGGGCGGGTACACTAATAGCATCTCTAGACAGGGAGTGGGTGCTAAAAAAGATATCCGCAGTAGTCGAATAGCTTACCTTTTCCACTCCATATAAACGGGGCACAGGATACACTCACTAGGAGGATTATTTTTGTCCTCTATTACAGGAGGGCATTCTGGATAGCTCCCAGGGCAGTTGGGGTATTTCCCCTTGATTTTTTGCCATGCTAATTCGGCCTCACTCTTACGTTTTGGGGGCTTTTTTCTCTGTTTTCTAGTCATTACATAAAAAAATGAAGAGGGCATATATAATAGTTTAGGTTTTTTGACACCTTTCTAAAAGCCTTTCATTTTGATGTTAAAAAATTTCTCAAGAAGATGTGGATTTAACGTTATTTACATCTACATATATCCTGATTGCATTAGCTGAAATTGGCGATAAAACGCAATTATTGGGTATCGCACTTGCATCTAGATATAGGGCTAAAACTGTACTATTAGGAATGGCTGTATCTACCTCTTTTCTTATGCTCTTGGCGGTCGCTGTCGGCCAACTTTTATATCGCTTTTTACCGATGAATTTTGTTTATCTATCCAGTGGAATATTCTTTATCTTTTTCGGGTTATTGATATTAAAAAGCGGTGGAGAAGAGAAAGTTAAAGGACTAAGTATACGTTTATCCCCCGTGATAGCAGTTTTTCTAACTTTTTTATTAGCAGAACTCGGCGATAAGACGCAGCTTGCTGTAATACCATTGGCAGCCACATCTTCGTCTGTATTCTCAATATGGTCTGGTGCGACGTTAGGCATGGTAACTGTTAATGGGGCAGGTATTTTTGTAGGTAATAAAATAAAGGAAATAATTTCAGAAAGTTATGTAAAGAAAATTGCCGCTGCCTTATTCTTTATTTTCGGGGTGCTCTTTATTTATAAGTCACTTTTTTCCTAGCAAAATAATCTTATTCGAATAATTCTTCTTTTATCCAATCCATATACTCCTTTTTTCCTCGGAGTATAGGTACAGCTATAACTTCAGGATTCTCGTATGAGTGTAGTTCACCAACTCGTTTGAATATATCTTCTAATTTTCTTTCTGTTGTCTTCAATATTAGCATCGCTTCTGCGCTTTCCTCTATTTCCCCTTTCCACCAATAGTGGGACTTCACACTTTCAATAACATTTGCACATGCGGCTAGTCTCTCTTTAACTAATGTTTTTCCAATGTGCTCTGCTTCAGAGGAGTCTGATGCTGTTATAAAGACTAGAATAACCATATGCTTTTAATTGATTATGATGTTATAAAAAATATTCTAAGATGGTTGTAATGTCAAAATTGTATATACTAGCAGGTCTTATACTAATCTCGTGGGTCATTATAATACGACTGGAGAAAATGGGAAAGTTAAACGCAGAGAGACATTTCATTTTCCTTCTTTTAAGAACTGAACGTGGTAAGGAGTTTATAGAACGTGTCTCTAGGTTTGGGTTCTGGCCTTTTATCTCCACATTAGGCGTAGTTATTTCCCTCCTAGGCATGGCGTTCGTAATATTCTCTCTCGGATACGCTATTTATTCAACTTACTTTTTGAAAACAAAAATTGAGGGAGCAACTCTAGTGATACCAGGAGTAACCATACCCTTTTGGTATGGTATAATAGGATTAATAACGGTATTAGTTGTTCATGAAGTTAGCCATGGAATTATTGCTAGGAGCGAGAATATCTCAATTAAAAATTTGGGGGCAGTTTTATTTGCAATTATACCAATAGGGGCTTTCGTTGAACCTGATGAAGAGGAACTTAATAGAAAGCCAAGAATCTCAAAGCTGAGAGTCTACTCTGCTGGCTCCTTTGGGAATATAGTTCTAGCTATTATAGCTTTCTTTACGTTCGTAGCTTTCTCTAGTCAGGTATTCGACCCCAGTACTATACAAATAATAGATGTAGCTAAAGGGTCGCCAGCAGATGGAGTATTAGAAGAGGGAATGGTTATATTGAGAATAAATGGAGAAGAAATTTCCTCTACGAATGACTTTATGACGGTTGCTAGAGAAATTGAGCCTGGAGAAACCATTTCTATTGAGACTGATAAAGGAAACTTTTTGGTGAATGCAGGAAAACGAAAAGACCATCCCAGTAGAGGGTTTATAGGAATCAGGGTACATAGCGCTGTAAAAGAAGGATTATCAAAGATAGTTGATATTGGCGTACTTTTATTTATTTCCGGGTCTCTCCAATGGATATTTTTCCTTAATCAAGGTATTGGACTTATTAATTTAGCACCGATTCACTTTGGCGTAGCAGCTACTGATGGCCATCATATCCTAAAAGAAATTATCTCGCACTTTGTAGGGGAAGCAAGGGCAGAAAAAGTTGCTATTTTTATATCAACCACTACTCTTCTTATACTTCTCTTTACAATAATAGGTCCTACTCCAACGGCAGCTTAAGGTGGAGGAGTATGGACCGAGAAATAAAGAGGCAATTAATACATGCATCTGGGGCTCTCCTGAGCGTATTTATAATAAGAGTCGATTGGTACTTTTCTGCTATTTTTTTAGGATTTCTTCTGATATTCTCATATGCGATTGCTTTAGGATATACGAAGGGTATACGTGTACCCGTGCTTGCTCAACTTATTGATATGTCAGAAAGACCAGAAGTCATAAAAGTTAAGCCTGCTAAAGGGGCTCTTTGCTTCTTTCTTGGGATATTTCTCACAATTTTAATTTTTCAAAATAGAGAAATCGGAGCTAGTGCAGTGGTGATTTTAGCTATAGGAGATTCTTTTTCAACTCTAATAGGGAAGAAATTCGGTGCTCATAGGCTTCCCTATAATACTGAAAAGTCGGTGGAGGGAAGTTTGGCTTTTTTGATATCAGCTTATTTTGCTGCTTTACTAATTATGCCGCCTATTTTAGCTGCGGCTAGTGTGGCGGTCGGAGCACTTGCGGAGTCTATACCCTCAAGGGTCGATGATAACATTACGATACCTCTTTCTTCAGGGTTAGTGATGTATCTTGCGCAGTGAGGAAGTGATTCTTTTTATGCATCCTTTGACATCGCTTGTTCTCTCAACTACAGTTCCGGTGACTACTATATCCGCTCCAGATTTAGCTACATTATAAGCATCTTCTTCGGTCTTTATACCGCCGCCTACGATGAGTGGTATATCTATCACTTTTTTCACTTCAGTGATCATTTTCTCTGGGACATGCTCATCAGCTCCAGATCCGGCCTCCAAATATACCAACTGCATACCAAAATACTGAGCTGCTAGAGCATATCCACAAGCACGCTCATGGTCACTTCTTGATATAAGGTCAGCGGCCCCTACTTTACCAACTGCACCTCCTGGCTCTACTATTATGTAGCCCATTGGTATTGGTTCTATCCCTATTTTTCTTATTATGGGAGCACCCATTGCTTGGGCACCTGTAATGAAATAGGGGTTTCTAGAATTAAGCAAACTCATGAAAAAAATTGCATCCGCGTTAGGTGAAATGCCAGATATATCGCCTGGAAATAGTATTATTGGTAAGTCTGTTACCCCTTTTATTTCTCTAACTGTAGTATCTAAGTATTCCTCAGATATTCCCCTCGAACCACCTATCATAAATCCTTTAGTTCCCCCTTCGGCTGCTTCTTTAGCGATCTTTGAGGCTCTCTTAGACGTTTGCTTGTCGGGGTCTATCAATGTTAGATGTATAGGATTTCTTTTTATTTCTTTGCGAAGATATTCTAAAACTCTCATTTTATGCTTTTATCTCTTTTCTCTTTGGTCTGAGTGCTTTAGAACCGCATTTTCTGCATTTTTCTGCTTTCCAAGGGTTTTTTGCTTTACATTTTCTACAGATCTTTATGTGAAATAATCTTTTCTCTGCTTCTTGGAATCTTGCCATAACTTAATCCACTCCTTTTCTTTTTTTATAACTTCCTCTTCATTTTTGGCTTGTGCGTAATCCTCTAACAATTCTCGGTTTAATTCTAAGAAAGATGGGCCCCATTTAAATTTTTGAAGAATGTTTTCCCCATATTCTGGGTATCCCAAGATATATAAAGCTGAGGCTAGAGATTCTACCGTTGAGAGTTTTTTTATTTTTCCATAGTTTATAGGGTTACCTGCGATTAGCAAGGGCAATACTCTGTCGTTATAGGGCTTTTTTAGTGTTCCAAAAACGTTGTAAGCTCTTTTCCATGAGCAATCTAATGCAACTAATCCGTGTTTCATATATCTCTTATCCTCTTTTGAGAGAACTTTATCTGCATAAGGATTGAGAATTATGGAATTCCTAGGTATTTTTGAGGGAGTGTAGAATACCTCTGCCAGTCTAAATTTTTTAAGCTTATTGGATGTACAAGCTTTCGGGTTGCATTGTTTAGCGTGATATATTAGTAATTTCATTCAGTCCCTCGGCTATTCGTTTTTTAGATAGAAAGGGAACCTAAACGCCTCTCCCCAGTTCACCATTCATCAATAGCCTTTTCTATATTATTTGTCCACGTCTGTAGAGTTTCACGTAGATTTCTCTTTATTTCATCTTTTTCTACAGGGGCATACTCGAATGCCCGGCCTCTAGTTCTCATCACCGGCTTACGATAAGCCATTCCATAGCTTACTAAATTCTGAAGTGCCCTCTGTACTAGGCTCCTACTTTTCCCTATTCTCTTACTTATTTCATCTGGAGTCCCTGCTTTTTCAAGTAGAGAAGAGTATACGTCGACTTCAAGCTTTCTCAGACCCAATAAGCATTGTAGTACTGATTCTATCGTCACTTTCTTAGAACAAATAAGACTTCTTGCTTCAATCATATTCATAGATGTTGAACAGTAACGAAATAATATTATTATAGAATTAATAGGATTCGTCTATCCCCCATGCGTTTTTAACTATAGCGGGGATTAACTGAAGCGCAATTCCAGCACATAAAAGAATGCTTCCGATCCATATTAGTGATACCAGTGGAATTGTTTTTATAGAGATTAAAATCAGATTTGATTGATACCCATAAAAAACCACGTAAAAATCTACTATTCCCCTCAAGATCTTAACTTTTGGATATTGCCCATATCGAGCGTCATCGATGAATAAAGCTTTTTCCTCTCCTAGAGAGTTTTCACCAGCAATAATCTCAAATCTAACATATTGGTACCAGTTGCCTTTGACATTCTGAATGTCTAGACCATTTAATTTTATTTTGTGACCCCCAAAATCTTTCATGGTGCCGATTTCTTGAGGGTACTGAAAGACTAATCTATACTCCTTTTCAAAAACAGTACTTGTTACTACACCAATTATTATTAAAACCATGCCTAAGTGGATCAGTTGCGGTCCTATTCTTTTGATTATTCTTTTCATATTCCTTTGTTTAAGTATGGTAAAGACCCGATATCCAATTCCAAAAAGCGCGAATACTACGAAAAAAATAGAATAATTAAAATATTTTGTATGCACTGGGCCTATTATACCTATCAAAAGGTTAATAATTACCGCTCCCCCAGCGAGTTTTAAAAGATGATCTTTCTTAATAGTGCCTAAAAGTAAACAGAAACCCGTTAAAAGTACCGCAAAATCAATCAAGAGAAAGCACCACTTATTGAAGAATTCTTTAGTAGTAGGGATTTCAACTCCTTTAAGAATCTTCATTATAACAGGATAAGTTAAACCCCATAACAGGACAACTGATATCCCAATAAAGACTACAACTGCCAAATATTGGGCAGTCGATATGGAAATAGAAGGCTTCTTTTTTGATAGCTTTATATTCTTTCTAGAAAGTTCTCTAAGAACTAAAACAGAGGAAATTATTGTTGTGATAATTATAAAACTTGCTAAGTGGGGACCTACAGTAGTACTCGCATATCCATGAACGGATTTAAGAATGCCACTACGGGTTATGAAAGTTGTATAAAACACAAATATTAATGTGAAAAGACCAAGAGCAGGCCCTAAAATCTCAAATTTTCTTCTTGTACGATACATATAGGAAGCATGCATAAACGCTGTTAAGCTTACCCATAATAGTAGAGAGGCAGTTTCTACAGGGTCCCACGTCCAGTAACCACCATACGATAGTTCTTCGTATGCCCAGACCCCACCAATAGTGATACCTATCGTTAAAAAAAGCCATGAGAACCTAGCCCAGTATCTCGAGATTTCTTCCCAGTCGCCAGTTCTTTCTAGAAAGTATATTAGTGAGGCAGCAAAAGGTACGGTTAGTGTTGCATAAGCTATAAACACAATAGGAGGATGGAGAGCCATCCAAGGGCTCATTAAAAAGGGATTCAATCCATTACCATCTATGAATCCTCTTTTGGGATCGTATTTCCCAATTGACCGGTAGTAATTTAATATAGTATCAAGAGGGATATTATTTTTGATCGCATAATCTTCAAAGCTACTAATAGTAGTTTGGAATGGATTCAGCAAGTACACCATTGCTAAAAGGATTAATCCTATTGATAATACGATAATACCTGTTTTTCTGCGAAATTTCTCCCTTTTTTTGATGAGTACTATAGATGATAATATAGTCGCCCATGCCCACAGCAGGAAAGTTCCTTCTTGGCCTGCCCAAACCGCAGATAACTTATATGGAAGCGGTGTATCAACGCTTGAGTGAGTAAAGACATAGTTGATGTTATAATTCGTAAAGAAATAATAGGTGAGAACTGATACCACTACGGTAATCAATATTCCCAAGAGATTAAACCCACTATAAATCAAAGGGTCATATTCTCGTTTCTTGGCTTCGCAATATATTGTTAAAAATAAAAGCCCAGAACCCAATATGAGGGAGAATATCAGTAGTACGTTGCCTATCAACTTACCAACGTCCCGCCGTGATTTTCACCTTTTATTGCTTTCTCTATACTCTCTAAGTTCCTACCATCTAGTACAATTGTTCTGATTTTATTTCTATGGATTATTTTTGCGGCTACCGGGTCAATGATTGTACTTAGACCAGCCTTGTGAACTTGCTCTACAAGCTCAATAAGTTTTTCTGATTTTATTTCTTTTAGTTTTATTGCCGAAGGATTTTTCCTAGGATCAGAATCATAGATGCCATCAACGTTTGTTGCATTAATCAATAAATCAGCTTTACATTTTGCCGCTATTTCTGCGGAAACTGCGTCAGTAGTCTGCCCCGGTTTTATTCCGCCTATTATAAAAATATCTGAGCATTTGATATTCAGGTCCTCTGGTATGTCCTTATATACTCCAAATGCAGCTGAGATTAACATTGCATTTAATCTAGTAGCTAGTATTCCACTCTTGTCGCAGTAATCTTCAGATGCTCCAAGTTCTCTTAATGCTTGAATGTACTCTCTAGCTATTGCTCCTCCTCCTACTACTACTTTTATATCGTGACCTTCCGTAGTCAGTTTTTTTATTAGTTGTGAAAAATTTTTTATGTAGTTCACGTTGGGTTTAGGAGATGCTATAACGGATCCTCCAATGCTAATAACTACTTTCATAGATCCTATGGAGTAAGTGGAAGATATTAAATATTACTCCAAAAATGTATTAATTGGCTACCACTAAGCATTTTTTAGTTGGTTGAGAATATGAAGAAAGCATCATCAGTAGAACTTCATAAATTAAAGAAAGAGCTGGAAAGGCTTGAGAGTAAAGTTGGTAAGGGTACAGAACTAGTCAGTTTACATATTCCCCCCGATAAAAATCTAAATGATGTAATGTCACATATGAGAGATGAATATTCCCAGGCTAATAATATCAAATCAGCTAGAACTAGGAAAAACGTCCAAGCCGCTTTAGAGGTAATAATGCAAAGACTTAAAATGATAAAACAAGTGCCTGAGAACGGACTAGTATTGTTAGTTGGAACAATCCCTCGAGGCACAAAAGATAAAATGGAGGTTTATTTGATTCATCCTCCTGAAAAATTGCAGACGTATGTTTATCATTGTGATTCGAAATTTTATCTTGATCCACTTAAAGAAATGCTTGAGGAAAAAGGGTCATATGGTCTACTCGTATTAGATAGAGGCGAAGCTACCGTAGGACTTCTTAAGGGGAAAAATATTGAGGTTGTTAAAAGAATTAGTTCTACGGTTCCAGGGAAGCATGGTAGAGGCGGTCAAAGCCAAAGAAGGTTTGAAAGGCTTATTGAGATAGCGGCGCATGAGTATTTCAAGAGAGTGGGAGAACATGCTAGTGAAGTTTTCATGAATACCCCTGATCTCAGAGGAGTAATTTTAGGGGGGCCTGGACCGACTAAAGAATTTTTTTATAATGAAGGATATCTCCATCCAAAAGTACAAGAGAAGATATTAGGTGTTGTTGATACATCCTATACTGATGAATTTGGTATTAAGGAGTTAGTGAATAAGTCATCTGAAATTTTTAAAGATTTAGAGATTACAAAGGAGAAAAACCTCGTTCAAAAGTTTCTTCAAGAAGTTGTCAAGGATAGAGGATTAGCTGCATATGGCGAGGAGGAAGTACGAAACTTACTCAAAATGGGAGCGGTTGATACCATCCTTTATTCAGAAGATTTAGAGTCGTTTAGAGTCAAGGTTAAATGCTCTAATTGTGACTACTCTAACTTAGTTACTACTAAAGATATTAAGAAATTAGAAGAAGAACTCGTACAAGAACCTTGTCCGAAATGTAATGAAAATTCTTTGGAGATAGAGGAGTATACTAGTACCCTAGACTTATTAATTGATATTGCAGAATCTACAGGGGCTAAAGTTGAGGTCATATCCACAGATACCGAGGAGGGACAGCAACTTAAAGCATTTGGCGGTATAGCCGCCATATTAAGGTTTCGTCCTTAAAAGAGGAGTGAGAATTATTTGTTTGATAAATTTATAAATCAAGCTAAAGGCGAGGTAGATAGAGTTCTAGAAGAGAAAGGCATATCCAAGGAGATAGTATTTGAAGAGCCTATTGAAGAATTTGGAGATCTCTCTACTCCTATATGTTTTGAATTAGCTCCATTAATGAAAAAGTCTCCTAAAGTACTTGCAGAAGAACTTGCTGGTGATATGGAGGCCGGGGGATTTATCCGGGAGATAAAGCCTGTCAATGGGTATGTAAACTTTTATTTAAATTACGAAAAACTAACCCCACTTTTGCTTGAAAAAATTAAGTCAGAGAAGGATAATTATGGACGGGGAAAAGGAAAAGAAAAGATAATTTTAGAATGCACTTCAGCCAACCCGGATGGCCCTCTACACATTGGTCATGCACGAAATGGAATAATAGGTGATACTTTAGCGAGAGTGATGAGATTTGCGGGATATGATGTGGAAACACAATATTATGTGAATGATATGGGAAAACAGTTGGCAGTAGTGGTATGGGGTCTAAGGAGGTTTAAGATAGATAGCAAGAAAAAGAAAGACCACGCTATTTCTGAGATCTATGTAAAAGCTACTAAAGTTTTAAATGAGAATCCAGAGTATGAAAGTGAGATATCCGGGCTAATGAAGGACTATGAGCAGGGGACTAAAGAAGTAAAAAGTGAATTTGAATATGCTGCCAATTATTGTCTAGATGGAATCCGTGAGACGCTAGAAAGAATTAAGATAAATATCGATACTTATATTTGGGAAAGTTCTTTCCTGAGGGATTCTTCTGTTAGTAAAGCGTTGGAAAGATTGGGAAAAACGAAGTATCTAAAAAAGAATGATGTCCTCTATTTAGACCTATCTGAATTTGGAGTTGAAAAGGAACTAATCTTAACTAGGAAAGATGGGACGTCTCTGTATGTAACTAGGGATATAGCTTATCACCTTTGGAAATCATCTAGAGGTTTAGTTGTAGATATATTTGGTGCAGATCATAAGCTGGTTTCAACCCAGTTATCGCTAGCTCTCAGAATATTGGGCGTAAAGCAACCTGAATTCGTGATATATGAATTTATATCGCTCCCTGGGGGGAAAATGTCTACTCGCAGAGGGATTTTTATTTCTTTGGATGAACTTTTAGATGAGAGTGCTGAAAGAGCATTAAGAGAAGTTAATAAGAGAAGGCCAAAGCTCAATGAGAGTTTGAAAGCTAAAATAGCTGAAAGTGTGGGTGTTGGAGCCGTAAGATTTAATGTTATAAAAATATCTCCAGAGAAACCTATTATTTTTAGATGGGAGGAGGCTTTGGATTTTGAGAGGCAGGGGTCTCCTTTTATCCAGTATGCACATGCTAGGGCGTGTAGGATTCTTGAAAAAGCAGAGATTAAAGACTCTTATGAAGTTCCTTCCCTCTCATCTAATGAAAAGAAGCTTGTAAAGGTACTCTCTAAATTCCCGGTCAAGGTTAGCGAGGCCGCTGAAAGTAGGCGTCCTCATATAATAGCTAATTATGCCCTAGAACTTGCAGACAGTTTTCACCGGTTTTATATGTTTGAACCAGTTCTAAAATCTGATAAAAAAGATTTTAGAGTACATTTAGTTTTAGCGAGCAAAATTGTTTTAGCTAATACCCTGAGTCTTTTGGGAATAGATCCTCTGGAAGAGATGTAACCCAATTGCCCCGATATGTAGGGTTATACCGACTCCTAGGAGCGTTAAAATTGCTATGGGGAGTTTTAATAATACCGCTGTTATCGTTAGTGGATATACCACAAAGAGAGTGAATTCAATAATCTTACTCATAAATATATAGAGTATAATTCATTTTTATAAATTATAGATCTTTTGAAATGGCGAAATCATTTAAGTTCTGAGATAAAAATTCTCTATAATAGTTTGCTTCACCATATTTTTGTTGGAGAGTTTGTGACATTATTCGCAAGAATCCACGTAAGATATTTATCTTTTTTTGCCTTTAGTGTTATTCCATGGAGGACTACGGTAAAAGTCTCATGGATATACGGAGAGAGGAAAGAGAAAAGCTTAGGAGAATATTCTCCTTAATCTTGAGTGTTACTTCTATTGTGCTCGGTGCGGCTCTCGCTTATGTGGGATACTCGGAAGAGAGTTTGTTGGGTTTATTCTTTTATTTTCTTTTTGGTCTGGGCTTAGTTTTTGTAGGCTTCCAAATTTTTCTCATGGAAACTAAAGAAAAAACTAAGAAAGTCGAAAATAATCCACCTCAAGAACAACAAGAGAAGCCTGATGTTGATAAGTGCCCTCATTGTGGAGCGGATATAACTACGGCTGGAAAGTTTTGCGGAAGCTGTGGAAGGATGTTATGAGAGAGCCTTAGCCGTTTTAAAAGCTCTTAAATAGCCATCTACCGAATTAGCTCTTGAGGTATCGATTAGACACTTATCAACTCCGACTATGGGGGCTCCATAGCCTTTACCATTTCCTATAAAAACCAAAGTTCTAAAAATCAAGTTTCCTGTAATGCCATTTGGGGCTATTATAAAATTTGCTCCATCTTTAATGGCATCTTCAATTAATATCGAGTAATTTTTAACATTTCTTAAGGAACTAGAGATAAACTCGGCTTCGTCTAATGTCTTGTCTACTAGAGCATGCCTACCGTAATCCTGCTTCCTACCACCACTTAATATACCAATTCTAGGTGTTAATCCAAGTTTCATTAGAATCTTGGTGCCCTCACTAATCAGAAAGGTCTTATCCTCAATGCTCCATCCCTCGTCTATACCAACCGGAGCAAGCATAAAGGATTTCCCTTCGGGGGATTCTAATATTGCTATTCTACTTATTTTAGTATTGAAAGCATTTTTAATTGCTTGGATGAAACGCTTCGCATCTCCTGATCCCCTTATTGCAACATCTACCCTTCCTTTTTTTACTAATTCAACTAAATAGTTCTCTACATTTTTGGATTCTACTACCTCCGTATTTACATTGCTAGAAAATTTTAGTGGGGTAACTACGGTTACCTCTCCCTCTATTTCTGCAGCCTCTATGATCTTATTTACATACCCCTCTCTTTCGATTCCTGCACCAATAGCTATTTTTACTTTTTTTGCTTGTGCAACTTTCTCCAAAGCCTTTATAATGTCCATAACATAAATTTGTGAGATAATACTTTAAAAATTACTTATAGGAAAAAATAAATATCTACGACTTATTAAAGGAGAGAGGATGCTAAGTAAGCTACTAAAGCCGATTTATTTTGTATATGAGGCAAAGCTGGAAAGAGATGTTAAGAAGGGGAAACTACCTCGTCACATAGCCATTATTATGGATGGGAATAGGAGGTTAGCAGAAAAAGTAGGTATTATGCCATGGGAAGGACATAGACTTGGGGCTCAAAAGTTAGAAGAAGTATTAGATTGGTGCATCGATTTAGGAATAAAAACCGTCACGGCATACGCTTTTTCCAATGAAAACTTTTATAGACCAAAAATAGAGAGAGAACGTCTTTTTGATTTGTTTGAGGAGTATTTTAACAAGGTTGCGGTAGACAAAAAAATACATAAAAATAAGGCTAGGGTTAAGGCTATTGGCAGGAAGGAGAAATTTCCTCCGAGAGTAAGAGAGGCGATAAGAAGGGCAGAGGAGGCTACTAAGGATTATAATAATTTTCACCTAAATTTAGCTGTGGCGTATGGAGGAAGACAGGAGATAGTGGACGCTGTAAAATCTGTTGCATCTGATGTCAAGACCGGTAAACTAGAGATAAAAGATATCGATGAGAAGATAATAAGTAAAAATCTGTATACAAATGGCTTGCCTGACCCTGATCTAGTGATAAGGACTTCAGGTGAAGAAAGAATCTCGGGATTTCTTTTGTGGCAAAGTGCCTATTCCGAGTTATACTTCTGCGAGAGTTATTGGCCAGGGTTTAGAAAGATCGATTTTTTGAGGGCTATTAGGACATTCCAGCAGAGAAAGAGGAGATTTGGAAGATAGGTTTATAAATATGCTTAATAAAGATATGATTGAAGGCCATGAGGAAGGTAATTGCTCTAACATTAATTGTTTGTTTTGTTTTAAATGTTAGCGGGTTATGGGGATATGAGAAGACATCTACAGTTTTAATGAAATTTGAGGACGGTACAGCTATTAATGCCGAGGTAGCTAGGGATAAAGCGAGAGGACTCATGTTTAGGGACTCTCTGAATGAGAATGAAGGAATGTTTTTTTCTTTCGATGAAATGGGGAAGTATGGTTTCTGGATGAAAAATATGAAGTTTCCTCTTGATATAATATGGCTTGATGAAAATTTCCGAGTCGTACATATAGAGGAAAATGTTCCCCCTTGTAATGACGAATGTCCTACATATATTCCTGAGAGACCAGCAAAGTATGTACTTGAGGTTCAAGCAAATTTTGCAGTAGAACACTCAGTAGGACTAGGAGATAAAGTGTATGCAACCGAAGAAATTATTGCTTGAATGAGTATCTCGAATTCATATCCTAACTATTCTTACATCCATCTCTTCGGTATCTAGCAAAGCCAAAGTTTTTTCTCCACTTAGATAACCACAAAGCTCTCCGGGATTAGTCACTAGAGTACTTTCTACTCTTTTAACATCTGATTTATGTGTATGTCCAGTTATAACAACGTCATAAAGACCGCTCTTTATTAAGGCATTCGTAACTGCTTGAATAGTTCCGTGGTATACTACTATTTTTTTGCCATTATGTTTAATCTCTGCTAGTTCTTGTAGGGAAGCATTCATTTCAGAGAACTTCAGGGAGAGGAGTCTCTTTTCTCCGTCATTATTTCCATAAACTCCTATAAACTCTGCCTTCAGTTTACTAAATTCTGGCACAGTAAAGGGAGATATAATATCTCCGGCATGGATAACCAGATCCACTTTGTGCGAATTAAAATATTTTACTGCCTTCTTAATTGCATCTACATTATCATGGCTGTCAGATAGAATCCCAATCAACTATATCACCTTCTTTAATAGTGCATTATTTTTAAAAATAAGTTTTTGTAAGCCGTATATATTATACACTTGAGAATAGATGTAATTAGGTGTTAAAATGTTTGCAAAACGCTTGGATTATATTGATATCTCAGGTATAAGAAAGATGTTTGAAATGGCTGGTGGGAGGGATATTATTAATTTAGCTTTAGGGGAGCCGGATTTTCCTATACCTCCAGAGTCTAAAGAAGAAATCAAAAGAGCGATTGAAGAAGATTTTACTCATTACACTCCTAATAAAGGGATACTTGAGTTGCGTGAAGAACTAGCGAAGAAATTTGAAAATAGAGGTATTAAAACCGATCCTCAGCAAATTATAGTTACATCTGGAGCATCCGAGGCTCTGTTCCTCGCTATTATGGCATTCGTAGATGTTAAAGATGAGGTCTTAATTCCAGACCCAGGTTTTGTATCTTTTAATCCAATGGTCAGATTGGCAGGGGGATTACCTATCTCTGTTCCTCTAAAGGAGGAAGACGGATTTGTAATAGATTTAGAGGAAGTAAAAAAAAGGATCAGTAAGAAAACGAAAATGCTCATAGTAAACTCGCCAAGTAATCCGACAGGGGCAGTATTTCCAAAAGAAACTATAAAAGGGTTAGCGGAAATATGCGAGGATTACAACATAATGGCGTTATCTGACGAAGTTTATGAAGATATTATTTATGAAGGAAAACACTATAGCGTTGGTCAATATACGGATAACTCGATAGTTGTAAGCGCTTTTTCTAAAACTTATGCGATGACTGGACTGAGATTAGGCTATCTTAAAAGCACCAATGAAGCGGTAGAAGAAATGCTTAAAGTGCATCAGTATATTCAGGCAAGTACTTGTTCTCTATCCCAAGTGGCTGCGCTTGCTGCACTTAAGACTAAGGGTTTCGTAGAAGCGATGGTTAAGGTATTCAAGAAGCGTCGGGAGATCGCAGTGGATCTTCTAAATAAAATAGATGGAGTCACTTGTTCGCTTCCTAAGGGCGCATTTTATGTTTTCCCGAACTTTTCAAAATTCGGAAGATCCTCGGATTTATCGATGGAGTTTCTTAAAGAAGCAAAGGTCATAACTACGCCGGGTACAGCATTTGGACAATACGGAGAAGGATTCATTAGATTTTCTTACGCGACTAGTGAAAATAATATTTCAAAAGGGATTGAGAGGATCAGGAAATATTTATATTCTGTAAAATAAAAGTTGGCTGGAGGCTTGAATAATCATGAAATTGTTACAAAAACTCTCAGAAGCTCATGGAGTTCCTGGAGCGGAGAGAGAAGTAAGAGAAATAATGGAAGAAGAGCTGTTGAAGTATTGCGATGAGGTTGAAGTAGATAATATGGGCAATCTTATAGCTAGGAAAGGGGATGGAGAAAAGAAAGTGATGTTGTCCGCACATATGGATGAGATTGGTCTAATTGTAAAGCATATAGACAAGGAGGGTTTTATCCGGTTCGCTTCCTTAGGCGGTATATTTGATCAAACACTACTCAATCAGAGGGTTATAATTCACAGTAAGAAGGGGAGGGTAACAGGTGTCATAGGCTCTAAGCCTCCGCATTTAATGGATGAAGAAGAAAGAAAAAAACCTGTTAAAGCAAAAGATATGTTTATAGACATAGGAGCGGCGGATAATAAAGATGCAGAGAAGATAGGAGTTTCTGTCGGGGATTATATAACACTTGAAAGAAGCTTTAAAAAACTTGGTAAAAAACTAGTCACAGGGAAAGCCTTTGATGATAGGATAGGATGTTATGCTCTCCTTGAGGTGATGAGAAGAGTAGATACGGATTGGTTAGTATATGCCGTAGGTACTACGCAGGAGGAGGTAGGATTAAAAGGTGCAAGGACCGCTGCTTATAAGATAACACCGGACTACGCTATAGTATTGGAAGTGACTACGACCGGGGATTACCCGGGTGTAAGGGAAGAGGAATCAGCTAACAAAATAGGAAAAGGGCCGGCACTTACTCTTGTAGACGCAGGGGGGCGTGGTTTAATAACTCATCCTAAAGTCCGGGATTTGCTAATAACGACTGCTGAGGATAACAAAATCCCCTATCAATTGGAAGTTGGAGAGGGTGGAACTACTGATGCTAGTGTTATCCACCTTACAAAGGAGGGAATACCCTCCGGGGTTATATCTGTACCAACGAGGTATATACATAGTCCTGTAGAAGTCGCTAGTGTGAAGGACATTGAGAATATGATCAAACTCGCAACCTTGAGCTTAAAAGTGGGAATAAAATAACAAGGTTTTTATGTTCTGAAAATCTTTTTTGGCGTAAGGTGGGATTAATGAAACTAGGGATAATTATCTACTCTAATGATTCTGAAACTGTTTGGAATGCTTTTAGAGTTGGAAATTACGCTTTGCAGCAAGGTGATAGTGTTAGGGTTTTTCTACTTGGAAAAGGCGTCGAATGTGAGTCTTTAGACACCGTAGAATTCAAAATTAAGGAGCAAATGCAATCTTTTGTCGATAACGGAGGGGAAATACTTGCTTGCGGTACTTGCCTAAAAATTAGGAAAAAAGAGGCATCAGAGATCTGTCCTTTATCTACGTTGAAAGATTTGTATACAATAGTTAGTGAAAGCGATAAAATATTAACATTCTAATTTTGGGAGGTTAGATGGGTCTATTAAAGATATTGAGGGTTAATCTCTCAAAGGAAAGTATTAAGGAGGAAGAGATTGAACAGGGAGATTTCATTGGAGGCAGAGGCCTTGGAGTGTATATTGCATCGCGGGAACTTGATCCTAAAGTCGAAGCGTTCTCTGAAGGCAATAAGATAATCATATCTAACGGCCCATTAGCGGGTACTTTAGTTCCCTTCAGTGGTAGATGTAATGTAACAAGTAAGTCGCCACTCACAGGTACCCTATTTAGTTCTAATGCGGGAGGGATGTTTAGTTATGAGCTCAGCAAGACAGGATATGATGTCATAATAATTGAAGGAAAATCTAATGACCCAGTATATTTGAAAGTAGGAGACGATTCACAGATAGTTAATGCCACAGAGATATGGGGGAAAACTGTTTTTGAAACTCTTGAGTTCTTTAAAAAAACAGGACTTGAAAAAGGGAAGGTAGCATGTATAGGGCCTGCTGGTGAAAATTTAGTGAGATTTGCGAATATAATGGTACAAGGCCACAGAGCATTCGGAAGGGGCGGTTTAGGTTCTGTTATGGGGTTCAAAAAGCTAAAGGCAGTTGTACTGGACGGTTCTCAACATAAGAAGAAGAAATTCGAGGAGTTAGCGAGAGAATTAAGAAAGAAAATCAAGAGAATCTCAAGTCCACTTAAAACGCAGGGGACATCGAACATATTAGCAATAATTCAAGAGATTAGGTCTCTTCCTACAAAGAACTTCCAGCATAAGGAGTTCGAAAATGCGGATATGATAAATGGGGATGCTCTCAGGAAATATACGCTCCGAAGTGATACATGTTATTCTTGTATTATAGCCTGCAAAAGGATTACTCGTAGCGAGAGATATGGTATAGTTACAGATGGTCCGGAGTATGAGACTCTTGCAGCTTTTGGGTCGTACATTTGCAACTATGATATCGAAAGCATAATCAAAGCTAATGATCTTTGCGATAATATGGGAATTGACACTATTTCTATGGGAAGCGCTATCGCACATTTCATGGAGGCCTCTGGGAAGTGGGGCGATTATGAATTAGCCCACGAGCTGATAGTTAAAACTGCGTATAGAGATGGAATCGGAGATAAGCTCGCAGAGGGTTCAGCAAGATTTGCGAAAGATATGGGTATTGAGGCGATAGCAGTTAAAGGAATGGATCTTCCAGCATATCATCCTCAAGGTCTATATGGCCAGGGTTTAGCGTTTGTAACGAGTAATAGAGGGGCGGACCACCTATATTCCTCTTATTATCTAGAGGAATTAAAAAGGAAAGATAGAGAAGCTCTTTCTAAAGAGAAGATTCCTGAGATTATCGCTAATGAAAATAAAAATGCAATCCTTGATTCGCTCATATTATGCAAGTTTTCACGGAGGTTTTACTCTATTGAAGATTTCTTAAAGCTATTATCCATTACAATGTCTAGAGATATCAGTGAAGAAGAATTTTATGAGATGGGAGGAAAAATTATCACAGAAGAGAGAAGGTTCAATTTTAAAGCTGGAATAACGAAGGAGGATGTCTTGCCAAGTAGGATTTCGATCCCGGGTTTAAAAGAGGCGTTAAGAGAATATTACCTCCTAAGAGGATGGGACAAGGAGGGGGCCCCTAAGTGAGCTTTTTTAAAATGTTATCTAAAGCTGTTAGAATTTCCTCATAGCCATCTCCCCAATGCACGGTATATCCTAGGTGGCCATTAATCATTAGGGGACCGGTTTTATTTTTCAAACAACATCTCGTTATAAAGTATCCATCCACTTTATGCTTTCTAGGGCAGATATTATAAAATATAAATCTCTTGCCAGGGAAGTTCTCGCTGAATACTTCTTTGGATACTTTGCATCCTATTAGAACTATTTTATCATTCTTTACGTCAAATTTTTTATCTAGGAAAACAACTTTTGAACCATTAAGTACTTCCGGTATTCCTGAAGCCGAGCAAGGGAGTACAAGAAGAGAAGGTCTAAATTTTTTAGTTAATTCTCTAGCAATTTTTAAAATATTTATTCTTTTAAATTTAAACGATACCGGTATATCAAGTTGTGTTTTTCGGATGGTCTTTAAACTTTCCAGTAGTCTTGAAGGGTAGGGAGGGACAACATCTATAACATTAATAGTAGGAACTTTTTCAGGGACTATAGCAAAGTTCACATGATCATATTTCCCGAAAAAAACGACCCCCTTTACTCTCTTTCTCCTAGCTATCTCATGGGCAACTGTAAGGATTTCTGAATTACTAAGCGGATTTATTTTACTGCGAATAATCGCAGTATCCTCTGCCTTTGAGAGAACTTCTATTCCTTCAACTTTTCTCATAAAGGAAAAATTATCATTCGTTTTATCCAAAGGCTCCTCTTTTCTAACTCTAATGATTGTTGCATTGTCCGTCTTTTTATTATAAAGAACAAGATATTCTGAAGAGAAATATACTTTCTTGTTTCTTGCTATCTCTCGGATTTCACGTTCATCATTTAGGTCTTTTTCAACTTCAACTAGCCCTACCATTTTGCAATGGTGCATAATTAAACCTCTGTTGGAGATAATTGACAGGCAGAACAGAGCCCGCACATAGTCTTTCCAGTATATATGAGCCCGTAATTATTGAGTATCTCCTTCTGACTTCTAGAAAGAAATAATATTCTAGCTGCATTTGGTCTTTCTGCTTTTCCCATTGTTGCTTCTATTAATGGAGCACTATTTCTCGGCATTGTAAGAGGTCTTAGATGCGCTATAACCCCTATAGACGTCAGTTCTTCCAGCCCTCTTATTACGGTAGAATCACTTTCTCCTAACCCTATTATCACATTGGAGAATACTTTACCCTCACCGAACGTATTTACTGCTTCTTTGAGATGGTGAAGAATATACTCTAAGGACTTATTTGGGCAGACTTTTCTCAGGATTTTATGATCGAAACTCTCAATATTATATTTTATCTCATCTACCCCTGCTTGGAATAGTTTTTCTGAGGCACCTTCAGCAGGGTAAATTGAAACTCCAATTGGACAATTGAATTCCTCTCTTAACTCTTTAACGATATTCACCATTTTTTCTAACTCTAGTGAGGGGGTTAGGGGTATTCCGGAGGTTAAGGAAATAGCCTTTAGCATGGGATCAACAGCAGCATTCCTAACAATTTTAATGACATCCCGATTATCTCTTTTTGCCTTTAACTCGCAGAATTTACAGCCATAGTTACAGGAAGTACTAACCATTATGTAGGCCTGTTCTGGGCAGTGAGATAACGGCTTCTCAAGCCTGCACTCCAAAGTTCTATCACCTAAGAAAATCCGATTTTTTCCATTTTCGTTCTTGATTTTTAATTGTGAATCTTTAGATAGTATCAGTCTGATTCTCTGTTTGCCCACTCTCGCGAATAGGGATGGAGCACCAGCACCTGGGCCTCCTGAACTTATAGAAAGCATTTTTGATGGTATTCCCTCAGCATGTATTTCCCCAATAGCTAGGAGTTCTGCCTTAGATATCATAGTTCTACTCCTTCATCTGGATCATTATAAAATGCTATTGCCGCAGCAGAACCTATAAGTCCCCTTTCTCCGGTTATAGGATATAATTTTATATTACATTTTTCTGAGATATCGTAAACAGAATTTAAATTTACTAATCTCCTTTTTACAAGCTTCCCGTAATCTCTTATTTCTTTTTTTAACTCAAAATCATTTAAAACAGCCATCCCCGTGTTTTCTGAAAGAGTATTTTTTTCGAGCATAAGCTCAAACTTTTTAATTAAACCATCCACATCATTTGTAGCAAATTCAACAGCAGTACTAGCACAGTTCTGTGTTTTATAGGGATTTTTGGAATAAAGTTGAACTATGGAGTGATAAAGATAGCTTCCAATACCCTCTTTCTCTATCATTGAAGCTATATTGTGTGTAAGAGACCATGTTGCACCTTTATTCTGATTGTCTGTGTCATCCACACCTACAACAACTCTCTCTTTTCTCGGTAAAACAAGTTTAGCTCTTACAAGGCTACTTCCTCCAGGTTCTCCAATCATCTCAGCACTAATGACTCCTTTAGCTTTCTCTCTCGCCGCTATACCAACGCTGCTTCCCCCTAATCCACAATAACCTATTTCAACGATTTTATCTTCGATAGATACACTTTCTATGCCAAAGGGTGAAATGCTGGGTTGGAGATTAACCGGTTTTTCACCGACTCTTAGCCTGAATCTGTTTTGGGTACCCTCCCTCCTAGCATCTATAATTAAAGGAGAAGTCCTTTTAAGATGATATACTATCCATGCTGAACCCCCCTGTGTTGGTGACTCTTCGATTAAGTCGACAAATTTTGCAGTTTTATCGACTATCGCATCTATTCTGCTATAGGATACCGACCATTTATGATCCATATAAATTATCCAATATTATATGTCCAATCCCATATTCGCGATATCTGATTTAACCTCGCTCCAGATCTGTAGATAGTCTGATGAAGGCGATATCTCTTTAGGCGAGTAGCATTCTGTAAAACTTTTTCCCTCAGGTATCCTACCTTCCAGAAGATTGTCTTCATAACGATTTATAAGTTCATTTAACACATCGTTAGCTTCTTTAATATCTATCTTTGCAGCAACTTCGCTCACTTCCTTAGCAACTCTAGCTTCCATTCCAGTATAATAATCTGTTTTTGCCCCTTTTGTTGCACCAGAGCTGAATATCATGTCTGCTCCGCATAACGTATCAACAATAGTTTGGGCAGCGATTTCATAACATAACATATCAGTACAAGGTTCTCCTCCGGCCCAGATCCAATTGTCAACAATAATATCGAATCTTTTTTTAACAGCTAGTAGGCTAGAAGCTAGTACCCATAATGTGCCCTTCTCCGTACTTGTAGAGGTTCTTATGCTTGAGGGGGATGTGCCTGATGTTGTAGCTCCTAACAGATAGTCAAGTATTATTTCCGCTGTGCTTACTATCGCAGTTTCCTCTGGTCCTCCTATATACCCCACCATGGGGCACTGGCTGGCTTCTAATATAAGTTTATTATGTTTTATGTAATATAGTCTGTTTAATAGATTTATATCTATTTTTAGCTCGTTTAGAGGCGCTAGATTGAACATGTCAGTTTCTCTCATCCCCCCCGGCGAGTAGCCCGAATTTAGAGATACTGCCGAAGTTCCAGACATAGGGCCTACGATACATAAACCCGGTTTCTGTGCTTTCTTTATAGCTTCTCTGATCAACCTAACTTCATGTAATACGGCTCCCACTTCTATAGGAGTCCCTTTCTTTATGCTAAGATTGTGGTAGGTTGTAAGGCATCCTCCTATAATCCCATCTATTTCTTCTTTTGCGTAGCTATATAGAACATCTCGATATATATTCTCTGAAACAGGGCAACCACATACTCCGCCAACAATTAGGGGAGCTTTTTTCTCTCCTATTTTTCTGGCAGTGATGTCTCTAAGCTCTTCCCCACTGCCGATCGATACAGTTGAAGATGCGTCTTTTAATGCAGTATGAATCTCTTTTTCATTGAATGTTACTCGAGTAGAGGTTATCCCAGAATACTGTAAACCCACTTCGCATAGCAAGTCTACAGCAGCATCGAAAAGATTTTTAGTCAAGTTTTCATCTGTAGGTATTATCTCTGAAGGAGTATATTGAATCTCGTATTCATTTTTCAGTTCGGCTGCTTTTTTTAGTAAAATCATATCAAAGTCTGTCTCTGAAATTTGTTCTCCTCCTTCACATCTATTCCAGAGTTCAATAGCACTCTCCATGATCGTACCTCCTATTCTTTTTTATGTGTAGAAGATATATAGTTCTATTTATTTAGAAGTTACGAAAAGAAGGAGAGGGCATGTTTAAATCCTTAGAGAAATACTCAATGCTAGACTATTATTAATGTGTTGCGTGGTCGACATCTTCAGGGGCTGCTGGGATGTAGATAGCTCCTTCCTTATCTCCTATAATCTGACATAGTCCTTTATCAGTTAGATAGGCGGTGTAGGCTGATATGACTGCGTCGAGTTCATGATGGTTAGATTTATCCAAAAACCCGTTTGGGTCACTTATAACTCTACTTATTTCTCGTATCAGTATCTTTCTTCCTCCAGAACTTTTCTTATTTATTTTAGTAGCTATACCTAACCTTCTTCTAGTTGCGTAGGGATATACCTCGATGCATTTTATACCTCGTTTTGTGAGTTCCTTTAAGATATAAATACCTGTTTTGGTGAGTTTAGAAAAATTTTTAGCTCCTGGAGGAAGACAGGGTATGCCCATCTTAAGAAGTAGCTTATCGCATTTTCTCCAAGGGCCATTAATAGGTGATGTTAGTGGTGCATCAATCCCTACGAGAACACACGAATACTCAATTGTTTTTCTAATTACCTCTTTTAAACTTAAAATGTCCAAATATAATAGTTCTTTTTCTTCATTTATAAGCGCGAATCCAGATTTTTTCGTAGAAAGATCGATTCCTCCGTAGTTCCTTATCATACACTTACTTTATACTTTATTAAATGAAATACATTGAGCTTCTAACTACCGCAAGGAACATCTAAAATATATCTGTGAGATATTTCATTAAGGAATTTTCACATTACTTTAACCTAATTGCTCAACAATACCTACGCTTATCAGAGCTTTAACAGGCTTATCTCCCACGGTTGTTATGCCCTTTTTGTCTATCATTATAACTGCGGCTAACGGGTTAGCACCCTGTTCTTCTAAAAAATTTATAGTATCTTTTATTGTACTGCCGGTAGTAGCGATGTCGTCAACTATTATAACATTCTTTCCTTTTACGTCTGCGAAGTTTGATAGTAGAAATCCGGATTGGTTCTTCTCTTTTTCCCTTTCCGGCTCCCATAGATGTTTTTTTGGCCTAATTACGGCTAAGGATGCGCCCATTTGTTCAGCAATTGTAGTCGCAATAGGTACTCCGCTAACAGCTATACCTGCGATGACATCCGGATTAGGAAGATTATGTTCTTTTATAATACTCTTAATCAGCTCAACTAAAGCACATGAAAGATTCTTTAAAATTAATGGATTAGAACCAACATTGCTCCAATCAATATAAATGTCCTTAGGAGCTTTCTTCTTTTCTTCGGCTTCATGAGTAACTAGCCAAAGGGCAGTTTCTCTAGAGATATTTAGTTCATCTGCGATTTCTCCGGTAGTAAATCCCTTCTCTTTCAGTTCATGTGCTTTTTTCATTAGGTCAGCGATATTTCTCATAAGCTCACCCCCTTACAATCTTTAGCTCTGAACCACAAACATCGCATCTCCCTTTATAGCTTGCTGGGAATTTTTTGCCGCAGCCTTTACATATAGTTTTCCATCTAAAGACTTTTTTTATTCCCATCTCGGTTATTGGTTTGAACTCTATGTCCATAATAGATGCCATGTTCTGTATGTCGTAATCGTCAGTAATTATAGTGACCTTCCTTCCTAGCCTCAGTAAATGCCGTGCTAATGCTAGTACTTTAATATCAGTTTTTGATAGAAGAGCGATATCCCCTGAGTTCAATGCTACTCTCTTAACTTCTTCACAACATTCTTTGGAGGGTTTTAATATCTTTAGACTTCCTTCTCGTATGCTTACATCCACTCTCAATTTAGTGTTCCTATTCTTAATTTCCTTTAAAACCTCTTTCACAGTAAAGCATTCTTCTTGATAAGGTCTGACTCCCCCAATCAAGGCAGAAGAATCAAGTATTAGAGCCTTCTTCATTATTCTTCCTTCTTAAATATTAAACCCGAATAGTAAAGTACTAAGAATGGAAAAAGGAGGAAAAATCCTACGATGCCAAATACTACTATTGGGGTACTCTCTGTCCTCCATCCTTGAATTATGAAGAAAAGAGGAACAACGCCTGTGATTATAATGATTATAATTTCATAACCTTTCTCTAATCTTCTCATAGAAGTCTCCCCCTATTTTAACAAAATAGGCTTTACTTCCTGACAATGTTAATTTAGCTTCTCCTCCAGGAGGAAGTTTTCCAGCAAGTTCTCCATCAACAACTACCAGAGCCTCTTTTTTTGGCATAAGAGCCCTTACCTCTATTGTTGAATTCCTTGGAACTACCAACGAACGTATTCTAGATCTAAAAGGAGCAATAGGCGTAATCACGAAAGCACTGACTCTAGGATCTACGATAGGGCCGCCAGCAGACATAGAGTACGCAGTTGAACCGGTAGGCGTTGAGATGATTACTCCATCCGACTTAATGTCATCTACTACCTGATCATTTACGGTTATTCTAAAATAAAGCATTTTAACTGGCAACGAAGTCATTATTACAACTTCGTTTAAGGCATCCCCCACCTTTTTATTGTTTACTTTAACACTTAATTTATCTTTTTTTTCTATAATAAAATTTCCTTCAAGGATTTTCTCCAGCGAACCTTTCCAATACTTGGGTGTTATTTCTGTTAAAAAACCCATAGTGCCGAAATTTATCCCAAATACAGGTATTTTCTTTCCCTTGATCAATGAAACAGTTTTTAGAATGGTTCCATCCCCTCCAAGGGTGATAATAATATCAACATCCATGTCTTCAATCTTTCTAGATTCATGTTGTAGATCCATTTTCCCTGCGCTCCAGTCGTCAACGTATACCTCTATTCCCCTAGATGTCAGAAATTTGTATATTTCCCTGCCTAATGCTATCGAATCATTCAGGCTTTTCACTACTAATCCTATTTTTTTGATTATCATTTCTTCAATAACCCCATAGTCTGTTCATATATCCTATTATTTGCCGCAGCTATAATTGAAATCCACTCCATCTTTAATATAGTGGTATTCAAAGGTGAACCGGATTCATTGCCAGTTATTCCCCCTGCTTCTTCTACTATAAGTTTACCTGCCGCGATATCAGTTACTCTCAGCTTTTTTCTTAAATCGATGAAGGCATGATAGCTCCCTTTAGCTAGGTAGCATAGTTCTAATGAAACACATCCGAGGTTTCTTATTCTTTTCGGCTTCTCTAGTAACTTGTCAATCCCTTTAATACCGTGCTCAACATATAATCCTATTGTACTATCTTCTAGGTATTCTATAGAGGATGTGTTTATCTTTTTTCCATTCAACTTTGCTCCTTTACCTTTTGTAGCCTCAAAAGTATCACCAGTGATAATATTCTTCACTAGACCATATTCAATATCGCTGAGAGTAGCGTTATTCTTATAAGGCGCTAATGCTATGGAGACAGAAGCGAGAGGAATGCCGCAGATAGCGTTAAATGACCCATCAATAGGGTCTAAAAGGCATATATATTCTGGCCGATCTCCTAGCCTTATTCTTCCAGCTTCTTCTGATAAAATCTCAACGGGTACTCCTTCATTTTTAAGGAAATTAATAGCTGTATCTTCAGCTACCTTGTCGATTTTCCTTGTATACTGTCCTCCAGCACCTTTTTTTATTATCTCATTGGCGTTTTGTGTCCCGATCAAATATTGGACAGAGCTGCTGACAATCTCAGCCATTTTATAAATATCAATCATACTATTTCACTTCAAAGAACTTTAAATACTGACAAACTATTTATATACCTCATCTTTTGGTATAAATAGTGGAGGTAAAACATGGCTACAAGAGTAATTGAAGTCAAGGAATGCAAAGTAGGAAAATATGTAATTATAGATGGAGAGCCATGCAAGATAATAAGCGTTCAAACAGCTAAGACTGGAAAACATGGGCATGCCAAGGCGAGAGTAGAGGGCATTGGCATTTTAGACAATGCAAAAAGAAGTTTCGTAGCTCCGGTAGAATCCAAAGTGGAAGCACCGGTGATAGAGAAAAAAGTTGGGCAGATCATCTCGATTGGGAAGGACGCAGTCCAACTTATGGATTTAGAATCCTATGAAACTTTTGAACTTCCGAAACCTAGAGAAGATGAATTAGAAGGCTCGCTTGTAGAAGGCGCTGAGGTGGAATATATACAAACTATGGGTAAGAGAAAAATAACGCGGGTTAGATAAGGTGCGTTTTATTGTTTACAGCTCCCTTTACTTTTGGTAGGAGGGAACTCAGCCTAAAGGAGGCTAGGTATGCTGTAATTGGTATACCCTACGATAGTAGCCAGTCGTATAGGTCAGGCTCGAGACATGCGCCAGCAGCTATTCGAGAGGCTTCAAGAGAAATAGAGGATTATGATATATTAAGTGATTTTAATTTGCATGACTTAAAAATATGTGACCTAGGAGATATAGATGTCTCGTTTGGGTACTTTGAAGAGACTGCGAGAGTGATAGAGGATACCATTAGAGATATTCTGAAACACGATGTTATTCCAGTATCTCTAGGTGGCGAGCATACGATATCCTATGGGGTTATTCGAGCATTTGATAAAAAGCCTTTTTATGTCGTCTTAGATGCGCATTTAGATTTTAGAGATGAATATCTTAATAATAGGTTTTCACATGCATGCGTACTTAGGAGAATAGGCGAGTTAGTGGGTTTTAAAAATATGCTTGCAATCGGGGTTAGGAGTGGCTCGTTAGAAGAGATAAATGGGGCTAAAGAAGCAGGTTTAAACTTCATAGATTTTAATGAATGCGAAAATTCCGATTCAGTTCTGGATAAGATTTCTGGCATAGTATCAGATAAAAATGTATATCTATCAATTGATATGGATGTTCTTGACCCTGTGGAGGCTAGAGGGGTGGGTAATCCTGAGCCTCTTGGTTTCTCCTATCGTGAATTGTTGGGATACCTTAGAGCATTAAGTAGTAGTTCTAGGTTAATTGGCGTGGACCTAGTGGAGATTTGTCCGCAGTATGATAGTTATACCCCTATATTGGGAGCAAAGCTTATTTTTAAAGTCTTGGAGGCGTTTGAACGTCAAAGCCAGCTTTCTTTAGGGAAGAAATAATTTTATCGGAATGTTCTTTCCCCCAAGTTTCAACAAGTAACTCAATCCTTGCGTAGCCTACGGGTATGTCTAATCTAATTCTATCGTGATTCACAGTAACTACATTTGCCTTAAGTTTACTTATTAAGGATAACATATTCTTTAGTTCTCCAGGTTCATCTTTCACAATAGTTCTTATGCTAAGGTACCTCCCCTCCTTTACGAGTCCCCTCTCTATTATCCTTGAAATCAGATTAGTATCTATATTCCCTCCACTTAATATGATAGCTGTCTTTTTCCCACTACAGTTTATCTTTTGGTTTATGCACGCAGCTAATCCCGCTGCACCTGCACCTTCTGCAATGAGTTTTGCTCGCTCTAATAATAGAAGAATTGCACCTGCGATCTCTTCTTCCGTGACCGTTACAATGCTGTCTACATATTTTTTAACGAATTGAAAGGTTATCTTACCTGGAGTTTTAACTGCAATTCCGTCGGCTATTGTAGTTTCAGGCGGTATAGAACACATCTTACCCCTTTCTAGGCTCACTTTCATTGATGGGGACTTCTCAGATTCCACTCCAATTATCTTGACCTCAGGATTTAGCTGTTTAATGGTGAAAGCAATCCCGGAAATCAAACCTCCTCCTCCGACAGGTACCACTACTTGATGTACATCTGGAAGGGACTCTAATATTTCGAGACCTATTGTGCCGTGCCCTGCTATTATTTGCGGATCGTCAAATGCGTGTATAAAAGTGTATCCTTTTTCTTTTTGTATCTCTGTAGCTCTATTATAAGCTTCTTCATATCCTCTACCATATAGTAGAACTTTAGCACCGTAATGCCTTGTAGCCAACACTTTTATTATCGGGGAAAACTCTGGCATTACTATAGTGGCTTTTACTCCCATAATTTTTGCAGCGTACGCTACTCCCTGTGCGTGGTTTCCTAAAGAGGCAGTAATCACTCCTACCTTCTTTGCATTTTCGGGTAGATTTGCTATTTTATTTAAAGCCCCTCGAATTTTGAAGGACCCGGTTTTTTGGAGGTTTTCTGTTTTAAGATAAATATCCCCACCGCATTTTTCAGTAAATGTTTTAGAGGGTTCTAATTTAGTTCGGTGTATCTTTCCTTCGAGTAACTTATTTGCTTCGTAGATATCCTCTAGTTTAATGCTAATCCCCTTCTAAAGTATTATAAAAAGGTATATAAAATAGTGTGGGAGAAGGAGTAAGAGTGACGGAAGTACTAGATGCATTGAAAATAGTAATAGGAATGGCGATACTCATATTAGGGCTATTGATTTTCTTTGAGTCAGGAGTTTTTTTAGACGCTACTCTAGCTATATTGGAGGCGGGTTACAATCCGAATGCCTTAGAAAATGCAATGCTGTTTGGTAAGGTGCATACTTATTCGGTAGTCCTAATATGCATTGGTATATTAATAACGGCTGACGGACTTCTGAGACCTCTTATAAGAGAGTTCTCAAGGAGACAATAACCTTTTATTTTGGTAAATAGTACTTATCTTGAAGATTTAAATGGTCTTAGAAAAATTAGGAGAAGCAATGACTGGGGTGGTTAGGAAGATATCCTTAGCCGCCTTAGTTGATGAAAGACTTGTAAAGGAGATAGTGAGAGATATACAAAGGGCTCTATTAAGCGCTGATGTTAATGTAAAGCTTGTAATGGAGCTTTCAAAGAAGATAGAAAGAAGAGCACTTAAAGAAAAACCCAAGCCTGGGCTTTCAAGAAAAGAACACACTCTAGCGATTCTCTATGAAGAGTTAGTTAACATTCTTGGACAGGGGCGGGAATGGAAGCCAGCACCGGGGAAGGTAATGCTTGTAGGATTACAGGGCTCAGGAAAAACAACAACTACAGTAAAGCTTGCGCGATTTTATACGAAGTATGGTTTAAAGCCCTTTATTATCGCTGCAGATACTTATAGACCTGCAGCATATGAGCAGATAATGCAGCTGGCTGAGCCACTGAATATAAAAGTATATGGAGACCCGAAAGCTAACGATCCCGTAGAAATCATAAAAAAAGGGCTAGAAAAACGAAAAGGTGACGTAGTAATAATTGATACGGCAGGGCGGCATAAGTCAGAAAAGGAACTTTTTGAAGAGATGAAGGCCATAGCAACCCTCGCAAAACCTGATGAGAAGCTCCTTGTGATAGACTCTACCATAGGGCAACAAGCTGGAGCACAGGCAAAGGCTTTTTCAGATGCTATAGGGATTACGGGGGTTATTTTAACAAAGTTAGATGGATCTGCGAAAGGAGGCGGAGCTCTCTCAGCCGTAGCTGAAACATCTTCTCCCGTAATGTTTGTTGGTACTGGAGAGAAAATCGAGGATTTTGAATTCTTCGATCCAAATAGGTTTATGTCTAGGCTTTTAGGTATGGGGGACTTAGCGAGTTTAATGGAAAAAGCGAGAGAGGTAGAAGAAGAGAAAGTCAGGGATATTTTGAAGGGAGAGTTCACACTAGTAGATCTTCAGTCTCAGATAGAGGCGATTAGAAAAATGGGTCCTCTTGGAAATCTCATTAATATGATCCCCGGCATGGGTATGAGCATCCCTAAAGAAGCCCAGCGTGTGACTGAGGAAAAAATGAACAAGTTTTTAGTTATTATTAATTCTATGACCAAAGAAGAGAAGTCTAAGCCAAAAATTATTGATTCTTCTAGAATAAGAAGAATAGCTAGAGGCTCAGGTACTAGACCAGAGGACGTTAAGGAATTGATGAACTATTATAAGATGATGAAAAAAGCAATTAAGGGCTTCAAAAAAGGAGCTTTTGGAAGGAGGGTGCCAAGGGGTTTTGAAAAGATGTTAAAGACGTTAAGGTAGAAAAAGAAAAATATATAAATATTGAAGAATAATCTTTTAAAAAATCGATTTCATTAGATTGGAGTAGGTCACATGGAAAGATCAAAAGGGTTTAGAAGTAAAACTAGGCATAAATTGAGGAAAAAACCTCGCGATAGAGGTAAGATACCTGTAACTAGGATGATTAGAGAATTTAACATCGGGGATAAAGTTCATATAGTGATAGAGCCGAGTGTGCAAAAAGGGCAACCACATCCTAGGTTTCATGGAAAAACAGGAACTATAGTTGAAAAGAGAGGGAAATCTTACCTAGTTGAAGTATCTGATAACGATGCAAAAAAAATTGTTATTTCTGCTCCGGTACATCTCATCCCACAAGGTGGTAAAAAATGATTGGGAAAAGGGTTGTAGAGGAGAGGCCTATTACGTTATCAGAAGCAAAGGCTCTCCTTGAAAAAAGAGCTGAAAGCGGTGGAGAGCTTAATTATGAACAGAAAACTAGTTTAGATTATCTGGCTAAGTTCTCTAAGCTCACTCCTGAACAATCAAGAAAAATAGTTGAGGATTTAGTGGCGAAGAGCGATAAAATTAAACCTGAAATTGCGGTAAAGATTGTAGACCTCCTGCCCAAAGATGAGGAAGACGTTAGAGCTATTTTTGCTAAGCAGAGATTTACTTTGACTAAGGAAGAGATTGAGGCTATCCTCGCTACTTTGCCAAAAGAGTAGGGCGAATTTTATGGGCATGGAGGAATATGCTATCATTTTGGATTATAGGCCTCACGGTCATCCAGAAGACTCTAGGCCGATTTATAAGCGAGAGCCAATAGCGTATGCCATAGGGGAGGATTATCTCACTTTAATAGAGTTGGTTCCCAAGAGAGGAGTTGAGCTTAAACCCCATGAAAGGGTCTATATAGGAAAAGAGGGGAGGGATAAGATTGATTATATAAAAAGAAGGATTACTGCCGATGAACTCACTGCAGCCGCCAAAAGCGAGCTTCCTTATGCCGTTGAAACCATTGTAAGCAAGAAAGAGAAGAAATTTGTTGATTTTTTTAACTCAGCGGGCCCTATTTCAACAAGGCTTCATCGTCTGGAATTACTCCCAGGCATTGGTAAGAAACTAATGTGGGAGATATTAGAAGAAAGAAAAAAGAAACCCTTTGAGTCGTTTGAAGATATATCTAGGAGGATAAAATCCCTTCCCGATCCGAAAAAGTTGATAGTTAAGAGAATAGTTACCGAACTTGAGGATGAGGGTGAGAAACTAGGTAAACGAAAATATAAGTTATTTGTCTCTCCGCCTCCGGCGAGGAGAGAAAGGTGAACTTGCTAGATGAAACAAAGCTACTTTTAAAGAAATACCATGTGCATTTAAAAGAACGTCTCGGACAGAATTTCATAGTTGATGAAGGAGCTGTAGAGAGGCAGATTCAGTATGCTAAGTTATGTAGGGATGATACAGTAATAGAATTTGGGGCAGGATTAGGGACGCTCACTAAAGTGCTTATTGAGAATTCTGGCAAAGTTATTGCAGTTGAAAAGGACTCCTTACTAGCAAAGATATTGAGGGACAGATTTACTCAGAAAAACCTAGAGGTTATAGAAGGAGATGCTCTTAAAATAACTTGGCCCTCCTTTAACAAAACGGTTTCTAACATACCTTATAGCATCTCTTCTCCTCTGACTTTCAGAATATTAAAGAGCGATTTTGAGGTCGCAATACTGACATATCAGAAAGAGTTCGCTGAGAGATTAGTAGCTAAGCCTGGTACTCCAGATTATTCTCGACTTTCGATTGCAACGTACTATTATGCAGACGCCGAGATTCTAGAAGTACTCCCTCCAAAATCTTTTTATCCTCCTCCTAAAGTAGACTCTGCAGTTGTAAAGCTAACTCCTAAAATAAAAAAGCCTTTTTCAGTTGATGAGGATTTCTTTCTTAATACGTTAAGGGGGCTTTTCGTGCATAAGAAAAAGACGGTAAAGAATGCTCTTTATCATTCTCGAGAGATTTTTGGATTTAAGGACGGTAAAGAATGGAAAAAAATATTGAATACCTTTATTCCAGCATATTTATTGGAAAAGAGAGTTTTTATGCTTGATCCAGAGGAAGTGGCTGAGGTATGCAATATTTTAAAAGAAATGGTGTAACCTATAGGTTCAAGGTATTCCCGGAAGTTTATCCTCCAAGTGATGATTCCTTTTTACTGGCAGAGAATTTTGAAGTAAAAAGAAATATGTCAGTTCTAGATATGGGAACAGGATGCGGTATTCAGGGAATTGTGGCATCAAATGAAGGTGCGGCGGTTACAGCTTGCGATTTGAATAAGAAGGCCCTCTACTGTGCAAAATATAATGCAGAGCTTAATGGGGTTGAAATAAAGCTTGTACTTAGCGATCTTTTTTCTTCGATTGAAGGGTTATTTGATGTCATACTTTTCAATCCTCCTTACTTAATATCCGATTCTCAGGAACCAACTGACTTACTTAAGAAGGCATGGGATGGAGGAGCTGGGGGCAGAGAAGTTATTGATAGGTTCTTATTTGAGGTAGAGGATTATTTGAGTAAAAATGGGAGAATTTTTTTAGTACAATCTTCTCTAAACGACCTTGCCAGAACTTTAAGTTTGATCAAAGAAAAGGGGTTTAATGCCACTGTAAAAGCTGAAAAAAAGCTTTTTTTCGAGAGACTTTACCTTTTAGACATCTTTAAATAGATACAACTTATTATCAACCTTTTTCTAAAGTGAAAAAATTGAGTAGTAAAAAATGGATAAAGAAACCTTTGACTTGATATACATGGAACTTAATGACTCAAATATAACCACGTTAGCTGAAAAATATGGAGTAACTGAAGAAACACTTCAAGCAGTATTAAATTTAAAACTTGTAAGACAGAATAAGAGGCTCTATAGAGATGTTAAGAAAAATCCCGGGCATATACTAAGGCGTTGGAAGGAGGGTGCATCCCTACTAACTATATCTTCTGAGACCGGAGTTTCACCGGCACTTACGGCGTTATATTTAATGAGGGAGATAGGATTTACAAAGAAGGAATCTAGGATGTACTTAAGAGATCCTGCGAGAATAAGAAACAACAGTAGGCTGAGACAAGAGGTGAGTGAAGCAGTTGAAAAAGACTTTCTCTATTCGCCGCAAGCACATAAGTTGCAGATGGAGAGGGCGAAGCTTGGAGAAGAGATATTGGGAGAATGGCTAGCTGGGAACGGAGTCGTTTTCATAGAAAAGAATAATACAAATAAAAATCCTGATTTTCTTTTTGAGAATCCCTTTGTGTATAAGGGTAGAGAAACGTATTGGGCAGATAGCAAAGCAATTTTTGCAGATGAAAAGGAACATAAGAGGTATATATCCAAACAGTTTTCGAGTTATATAGAGTTGTTTGGTCCGGGAATAGTAGTCTACTGGTATGGCTTTGTAGATTCTATTCTTTTTCTACAACCTGAGATAGTAGTGATGGATTGTAAGTCGATCTCAAATCCTAAGATAGAAAAGCTCTTTGAAAAAATAAGATGAAAGTTTATACCATAGGTTACTCTGGAAAGAGTCTTGAGAATTTTATCAAGGAATTAAAGAGAGAAGGCATAGACATGGTAGTAGATATCCGCGCTTTCCCTACGTCAAAATATGAATCATTCAAAAAGGAAAATCTTAAAGCTTTTTTACATAGTGAAAAAATAGGATACATACATATTCCAGAATTAGGAGGATTTAGAAAACCCTCCTATGAAGAGTATACAAAGACTGAGGAATTCAAAGTAGGTTTAAGGAAATTAATGAAAATAGCAAGTTCTAGTAATGCTGTGATAATGTGTTTAGAGAAAAATCCAAAGTCATGTCACAGGCGTTTTATTTCTAGCAGTCTCGAGTCATTGGGAGTTGAAGTAGTTCACTTGGTTTGAGAATTATGGATGAAGATATTTTTTATGATAGTCAGCTATTACTCAAAGCTATTGAGAGGGCAGATAGGATACACAGAGAGGTGCATGGTGACTATGTTACTCTAGAAAGAGCTCTTTTCCTCTCGTGGTGGTGCGATATAGGTGACTGCAGGTTTTGTTATATGTCAACTCAAAAACCAAGGCTGAAGGATCCTATTAAAGCAAGAAGAAAGCCTTGGAGTATTCTCGCAGAAGCAGAGCTTTGCAGTAGGATCGGGTGGAGAATAGAATTTTTATCAAGTGGTTATGGCTCTTATGATGCCCCTGAAATTAAAGAGATAGCCGAAATGGTGGCTTTTGTTACTAGGAGGCCTGTCTGGCTTAATATAGGAGCCTTGAAAAAGGAAGAACTTGAAGTTTTTGGAGAAGAAATCTGCGGAGTTATAGGCTCAATTGAAACAATAAACGAGGAAATCCGCAGTAGAGTCTGCCCAAGTAAGCCTATACCGAGAATTATCGAAATGCTTGATGAGGCCAAGGATAAAGGATTAAAAACGGGTATAACGATCATCTTGGGGCTTGGAGAAACTATTGAGGATATTCCCCGGCTGATGGATTTCATATCTGATTTTAAGCTGGATAGAGTGACATATTACTCACTAAACCCTCATACAGGAACTATATTTGAGAATTCTCCATCTCCTGCTTCTCTTTATCAGGCAGGAGTCATTGCACTAACTAGAATAAATTTTCCGAAAATCGAGATCATTGGAGGCACTTGGGTAGACCAGCTTCCAAATATCGGCCCCATGCTTTTAGCTGGAGTCAATGGCCTGACTAAATATCCTTTATTTAATATATTTGGAAACAAATACGGTAAAAAGGTAGAGGAAGAAATAAAATTTGCTAACAGAAAAATAATCGGGACGTTTTCCGATATAGAGGTTTTAATGGGAAATAAAAAGCTTAATGAGAGTTCTGATCTATACCGGATGTTACCCGTTAAAGCTCCGAAAGTATCTAAGAGTGCCGTGGATAAAGTAAACTACTTTAGAGAGAGAATTGAGGATATGAAGGAAAACTATATAAAAGGAGTCCTCGGAAAGACTTCAAGAAAGTCTACTAAAGTCTTTTAGACAAATACGGAGGTGGTACTTTGATACCAGCGCAAATGAGTGGTCAACCAATTTTGATCCTTAGAGAAGGGTCAGAGAGAACAAGAGGCAGAGATGCCCAGAGAATGAACATAACTGCGGCCCGCATAATAGCCGAGAGCGTGAAAACCACCCTTGGCCCTCGCGGGATGGACAAAATGTTGGTTGATAGTATAGGTGACGTAGTGGTTACAAACGATGGCGTGACCATACTAAAGGAAATGGATGTTGAGCATCCTGCAGCAAAAATGATGGTGGAGGTTGCTAAAACCCAAGATGATGAGGTAGGTGATGGAACAACCTCGGCAGTTGTAATAGCTGGAGAGCTTCTTAAAAGAGCTGAAGCTCTAATAGATCAAGAGATTCATCCGACAGTAGTTGCGGGGGGATATCGTCTCGCAGCTAGTAAGGCAACTGATATAATTAAGAAAATGGGGATCGATGTTTCTATTGAAGATGATGAGATCCTTAGACAAGTTGCTATGACTGCTATGACGGGTAAAGGAGCTGAGAAGGCTAAAGAATACTTAGCGGATTTAGTTGTCAAGGCAGTTAAAGCTGTAGCTGAAATTGAGGACGGGGAAATTTCTATTGACACAGATCATATAAAGATAGAGAAAAAAGTGGGAGGAGGAATAAAAGATACTGAGATTATTCAAGGGATAGTTATCGATAAAGAGAGGGTTCATTCTTCTATGCCTCGCGTTGTTAAAAATGCTAAGATTCTACTTTTAAACACATCCCTTGAAGTAAAAAAAACAGAGTTTGATGCAAAGATACAGATCGCAGATCCAGAAAAGATGAAGGCCTTCTTAGATGAAGAGGAGCACATGTTAAGTAGCATGGTAAAACAGATCAAAGACTCGGGCGCAGATGTAGTATTCTGTCAAAAGGGTATAGATGATCTAGCTCAGCATTACCTTGCTAAAGAGGGGATCTTTGCCGTTAGACGAGTAAAGAAGAGTGATATAGAGAAGCTTTCCAGAGCTACAGGTGCAGATATTATAACAAACTTAGAAGACCTCGAAGAAGAAAATCTTGGTTACGCTGGCGTTGTGGAAGAAGTGAAAATTAGCGACGATGAGATGGTGTTTGTTAGAGAGTGTAAAGATCCAAAGTCAGTGAGTATACTGGTAAGAGGGGGAACAGAACACATAGTTGATGAGTTGGAAAGGACCATTGAAGACTGTCTTGGGGTTGTACCTGCAGCTATATTGGATGGGAAAGTTTTAGCAGGTGGTGGTGCTCCAGAAATTGAAATCGCTAAAGAATTAAGAACATATGCGAGGGCGATTGGAGGAAGAGAACAGCTTGCTATTGAGTCCTTCGCAGATTCTTTGGAGGTTATCCCAAGGTCGCTGGCGGAAAACGCAGGGCTAGATCCTATTGACATGCTCGTTAGTCTCAGGTCTAAACATGAGAAGAATGGTGAGAGATATGGCTTGGATGTCTATAAGGGAGAGGTCAAAGATATGTTTAAAGAAGGTGTAATAGAACCCGTTCGAGTTAAGAAGCAAGCGATTGAAAGTGCAAGCGAGGCCGCTGTGATGATACTCAGGATAGATGATGTCATACTGGCTTCTTCCTCCGACAAAGGTATGCCTTCTGGAGGAGCTGGCATGGGTGGCATGCCAGGAATGGGCGGAATGCCTCCAATGTAACTAAAGGTTAATAAGACCTTTATGCAATGCGGTGCCTATTAGGGCACCTTTTATCCCCTTTTTTTCTAGTATAGGCAAGTCGTTTTCTCTAATTCCTCCACCATAATACGCTTCAATCTCGTTAAAAGGAATTCTACTAAACAGATCAAAGTTGACTTTGAGAGTTCCAACAGAGGAAATGTTAAGAAAGATAAATCGGCTGAAACCTTTTTTATGTAAAATCTTAAATGCTTTGTAAGGCTCTTCGGGGAGAATTTTAGACAATACTTTCCCATTCTTAATATCCAGACTAAATATACCCTTAGTATAATCTTCTAAGTTTTCAGCATCTTCGAAAGTCTCAGATCCCAGCACTATTTCTACATTTAGCTGTGATATCTCTTTATAGTCTCTCTTATTCCTTATCCCGGCATCTAGTATTACTTTTTTCTTCTCTGCTATTTTTCTAATTAAGTTTAAATCAGGATTCTTTTTCTCAATGCCATCTAAATCTGCAATGTATATTCTCTTGAATGGAAGATTTCTCGCTATTTCTATAGGGTTTGAACTCTTGGAGAATATTGTTTTGAGGTCTGTATATTTTTCTCTCTTGCCAGATTTACCAGAAACGGCTTTTCCTCTACGTATGTCTAACACAGGAATTATCTCCATGCACAAAATTTTAATACCTAGGTATTTTAATTTGGCGTTATGAGGCTACTCATTAGTCCTATTGATGTTGAGGAAGCAGTTATAGCGGCGAGTGCAGGGGCGGATATAATCGATGTAAAAAACCCTCGTGAGGGCTCGTTAGGAGCTAACTTTCCATGGGTGATTAAACAGATAAGGGAAGCTTTACCTCCGAGAATTGAGGTGAGTGCGACCCTTGGTGACTTAGATTTTAAGCCAGGGACAGCTGCATTGGCAGCTTTTGGCTTATCTTCTCTTGGAGTGGACTACATAAAAGCCGGATTATATGGTATGAAGAGTAGAGAGCAAGTTATTGAGATCTCAGAGAAGATTGCAAGATCTATTGAATCCAAGGCCAATCTGGTCTTGGCGGCATATGCGGATTATAAGGAGATAAATTCGATCTCTCCTATGATGCTGCCGGAGATTGCAGCGAAGGTAGGGGCCTATGGAGTGATGATTGATACAGCTCAAAAGAATGGTAGAACATTACTTGACCACCTTGAACTAGAGAAATTGGAAGAGTTTGTTAAACTCTCTAAAGATCTTGATTTAATGGTTGCTCTAGCTGGTTCACTAGGCTTTAGGGAGATATTAGAACTAAAGAAGGTGAAGCCCGACATAATAGGTGTTAGAGGCTTGGTGTGTGATGGAGACAGAGTACGTGGAAGAATTTCAGAAGAAAAAGTTAGGCAACTGGTATCTATCCTCTAGAATAACCTGCCATATCTAGTGTAGCGTATCCAAAACCTTGACTTTTAACAATTTTAGATATCTCATTTCTTCTTTCTAGGATTCTCCTCATATCTTCGTCTGGCACTTCTATCCTCAGAAGGGCGCCATGCGCTCTGGCCCTTACTCGGGGGAATCCTAGTTTTCTGATTTCATTCTCTATTATACGAAGCTTTTCTACGGCTCTTTTTGTTATATCGGTATAAGTTGGAAACCTCGTGGCTAGGCAGCTTTCTTGTCCCTCACTTTTTAAATTAAATCTTTTTGCTATTTCTCTTATTTCCTTCTTTTCCAATCCTATATCAAATAATGGTGCTAACACACCTTCCTCTTTCAATGCTACTAATGCTGCTTGGTAGTCTTTTATCGCTGACTTAGTTGTAGCATCTATCACGTAATTATAGTCCTCCCTCCGCCTTATATCTTCTAGTGCTCTAAGAATCTCTTTTTTACAAATGTAACATCTCTCCGGCGAGTTCTCTGTGAAGACTTTGTCATCTAGGAGGTCTATCTTTACTACTTCATGCTTAAGCCCTAGAGCCTTTGCACTCTCTTTTATCTCTTCTAGGTTTCGAAGCATCCCATTGTCGACAGTTACTGCTATGAACTGCTTCCCCATGTTTTTCATAAAACAAGCCAAAAATGAGCTGTCTAGACCTCCTGAGAATGCTAATACGAATTTATCCAAAGGCTTGAGAAACTCTTCCAGCTCTTCAAGCTTATCCATGCCATTAGAGCAGTTTTATAACTTTGGTAATTAAATTTAATAGGAAAGTTAAAATAGAGTAAACTGGTTTAATGCTATATCGGTGGTAAAATGGAACTCCCCTTTAATCTGAAGGATATAAAGCCGGGAACATTCTCCTACTTAACTAGGAGAAAGCTGGAAAACAAGGAAGGTGAAGAGACAGGCGAGATCTTCCTATGGAAAAAAATCGATGAGGAAGAGTCGAGCTACATAATGAGATGCCCATTCTGCGAGGAAGAGCAGCAGGGGAGAGTCCTATTAAAAAAACGCCCTTATAGAGTAAAATGCTCATCCTGCGGGAGGACAGTGAATCTGCCAAAGCTAAATCCAAAAAAATGAGATTAAAAATCATAATAGTAATGTTGTTACTAGCCGGATGCTTATCCCAAGGCGGGCCTTCAGTGACTCCGCAGGCAACCGCTAAGGCAAGTATAGCTGGAGTAGAATATGGAGACAATGTGTCAGTGGACTTTATAGGTATCGTTAAAAGTACAGGAGAGGTTTTCGATACTACCGAAGAAGATATAGCGATGGACCCGAATATTCCAAAGATAACCGGATTTGTGCCGAGGGAAAGCTATGAGCCACTTAGTTTTATAGTTGGTAGCGGAGAAATTATCCCAGAATTCGAGGAAGCTATTCTAGGCCTGAAAGAAGGTGAAGAAGCAACAATTGAACTGCCTCCGGAGAAGGCTTTTGGTGAAGTAGATCCAAATTTAATAGTCTCGTCTCCTAGGAATGCCGAGTTCAGCATAGTGGAAGAGGTCTCGCTCGAAAACTACGTTATGGCTATGAAGAAAGAGCCTATAGTAGGGGATATCGTTAATGTAACACCCTATTGGTCAACTGAAATAACTAATATCACAAATGGAACAGTCGTGCTTACTCATCTACCAGTTAATGATTCAATAGTTAAGACCGCCTATGGGCCCGCGAGAGTTACTACTAATGGTACTACGATTTTTATGAGACTCTTACCGGAGATTAATACAACGGTATATAGTGTTTACGGGGGGATCGGAAAGATCATCGATTTTAATGAGAGCTTTGTCACGGTAGATTTCAACCACCCACTAGCTGGGGAGACTTTAATATTTAAAATAAAAGTGAGAAATATAATAAAGAAGTCGGAGACGATAGAAACCTCATGAACAGCGGGGGTGGTCGAGCTTGGCTAAGGCGCGGGACTCAAGATCCCGTGGACGTAGGTCCATCAAGGGTTCAAATCCCTTCCCCCGCATATCTTATTATCGCCCATCTGAGCATGATTCTTGCTTTTTTCTCGTAAATATCACCTAATTATCCCCATGCTTTAGACAAGAATCATGAAAAAACAATACTAACCCGGATAAAAGTGCCATTCGAGGCGAGGGATTTTTCTGATAAAGCTAATGTTCCTATCGATCCAGGAGGCATCAATAAAACGATTTGGGGTATATGAAGTTGCTCAACAGGGCAGTTTGAGCGAAAATGCCACGTGGTCAGAGCGGCTGAAAAGAGCAGAGAAAGACTGATGTCAGTAATTTCCTCAACCACCCGCCCTTAAATAGACAAATCATATAATAGAAGGCGCGCTAATAAGAAAATTTAATAAAAAATCTAAAATATAATTTGTAATAATGAAAATTCCAAAATTATCAATAATTATAATTGTGGTTGTAGTAGTTGGAATTGCCATTATTTTCAGTTCTAAATTTTTATTTGACCTGCAAAGACTATCTGAAAAAAGGTTCCAACCTGAATTTGAAAACCCCTTTGTTACCGGCTCAGAAGAATTAAAGTCCTGTTTGCGTAAAACTATTGGGGACAAAGCTTTTGAAGAAATTGCTCAGAATAAACGTCAAATAACAAACACTGAAAGAAAAGATGTGGAAACCTGTTTTGAATTAGAAAGAGCCAGAAATGAAAACACACCAGCTCCTACCAAAGAATTTTTTGAGAGTGACCTAGTTGATACGAGTCAATTGAGTCGCAACTATCCAGAATTTATTATATGCGAATATGTTTCTGAAATGGATGTCATTCCCATGGTTTTTGAGCTTGAAAAGTTCAAAGAAGCTGGCTTAAACACAATCTGTATTTATCTCACACCACCAAGGTACAGTCCTACTATGTCGCCAAAAGATAAAGAAGCTGAATGGCGAATTCTTAAAATCAAATGGGCGGTTGGCAAGATAAAAAAGGCTGGTTTTGCTGTTTTATTGGATCAAGATGTAGGAGCTGGTTCCAAAGAAGGCGAATTGTTAGTAACCAAGGGTACATCTGATGAGTTGCTCTCAGAAATGGAAGATGAAAATCTTATGTGGGCAAGAGTGGCTGAAGAGTATAAAATTGAATATCTTTCACCTTTTGGTGAAATTGAAGATAAACTTGACTGGTTTTTGGAAAAGGAAGGTTTAACAAAAGAAAAAAGGATCGCCAAAACTAATGAATGGCTCTCCCAACTCGCACCAAAGCTAAGAGAGGTATATAAGGGCAGGCTTATCGCTCATTATGGCAAGTTATATCCGGAACTTGATCCAACGGGCTATGATTACTTCGGCAGTACTGTAGATATTGGTCCCTTAACTGATCCTACGGAACTTAATGAATTCCGCCAGATGATAAGAGATACCTATCAAGTAGCGCTTGCTTTAGAAGAAAGAACTAAGTCCGAGTGGATAATTCCAGAAATCTTTTTTGCCTATGAGGAGCTAAATGTTGGACCAGATATTCAAAAGAAATATGAAGAATATGGAGAGCAATTAAAAGAACTTCAGGATGATTATTTCAGGATAACCTTTGAGGAAATTTTAAATCTTCCTCCAGAAAAAAGACCTAGAGGGGTTGAAACTGGTGGATATGTGCTTGACTTTGGTGGATATGGGCCAGTAACATTTTCACCATTAACTGACGAAGCACGTAGTGAGATTAAAAAGTTTCTCAGTCAAATAGAATGAGTGTTATAAAAGATTCATAATAATCTATCTTAAACATCAACCAATCAGAGTATGGCTTTAGAATGAAAAAAAATCACAATCTCAGCTGTTATCATAGCTGTTATCATAGTTGGGGTTATTCTTTCTCAAATCTGGGGTTTTCCAAACTATCCAGAAGAGCCGACCCTCAAACGGGCATTGCCCATATCTCTATACGACCTTAAGCGGGTTGCGAAGCACGCGAAAAAGTATTTGATTGAAAACTGCCTTTTACTCGCAGATGATTGGAACAGCAATAGCTTCTGATGATGGGAATGTTCCAATCCCATGTCCAAAAGATGGCTTTAGCCTAGAGTGGTGGGAAAAACATATGGACGAACTGGAAAGGTGGAATGTCTACAATGCAAGAACAGCAGAAGCAACAGGCGTTGATTACCTTCTCGTGCAACCAGCAATATCTGCTTATCCTGTTGAAGAATACAACAATGAGCAATATCCAAACTACAACCAAAGAATGAATGAAATCATCAAAAAAATGAGAAACTACTACAGCAACAAATTGGTTGCGGAGATGGTGGGGTTGCCAGGAGTTGACACTACTTATTCCATAGATTACTGCATGGATGCAGATATTGTTTCAGCACGGTTGCAGGAATCCTGGGACAGAGTAAGTGTTTCAACTTCACAAGAAGAAGCTAACAGAATAATGGCAGAGGATGTGGACAAATACAGTAGGGCATCTGAATTATCTGGCAAGCGTTTTATTATGCAACAACTCAGCGTAGGGAGTCTTGATTACCCTAACAATCCCAGCAAGGAGCAGATAGAAAACCACTGGGAAAGGCAGAAGAAGGTGCTGAATGCCTTCTTTAATGCGGCTAATGATAGAGACTGGATTGAAGGGATATAGCTGTTCCCATATAATTTTTTCGACTCAATAGAAAAAAATCGCCCCAGACTTCAGAGGAAAAACTGCAGATAAAATGGCCGCGGCCTGGACAAGGAAAATTTCACAAAAATTTTGAATGTTTGCCTTAGGTGGCTCCTGATTGTACCTTAAAGCTACGTCACGTAAAAAAGACTTTTAACTTCTCTAGTTCAGACCCGAGTTTGTACCTATTTCCCCGCATCATTTATACTTTTTTGTAAAATAAGGCCAAATTCTATGTATAATCCATTCATGGAATTGGAAATCTAGCTCTAAAAGTAATCCTCAAAGCCAACATGATCAAAATAAACACAGCGAGGTATACCATTCTATAGAAAACTACTGTCCCTCTTTATCAAGAAAGATATAGCGTTCCAACAAAAGCGAGGAATCCTACATAAAAAGAGAGCCTAATAAAAATGGCGGTTGATCTGCCACAAGGATCAAAGCTACTAAAAAAATTCCAGAGAGCCCAGCGACTATCAAAATAGAATAGCTAATATGCATAACTCCCTTTTCAGGATTGAGAACCGAGGAAGTAAGGAGATAAAGTATTATAAAGAACAAAAGTAAGACACAAACATTAAAAATAGATTCTCAAACAAGCCTTTAAATCAGGCATAAACTGTGATTTAGTCATGATAATATATTATAGTGCTAAGCAATGGGAGAATCTCGTTAGGTTTTTACAAAAAAGTCTAATCATCTGATGAGGAGCTAAGTGCATTATCACTATACTAGGCTCTTTTGACGCAGGCTATTAAGATTTTAATCATATCCTTTTTATGCTAAAACTTAAAGATAACCCGAAATCTTATTTTGAGGGTTGTTTTTTTCGGAAAGAGATACTCCTATAAACCCCTACTTTTTGTTTAAGAATTGAAAGGTATTAGAAAAAGGTATTTTTTGGCTTAGATGAGAACCAAAAACTAGAATTGTCAGAGTTCCTTATGCTTGATGGTAACTCATTGTGCCCATAATCTCGTTAGAAACTGTTCAACTTCGAGTTCGGTCGGCTCTCTTATATGATATTTTTCTAACAACTTTTTCCTATATTTTTGAAAGCTAATTTTATTACTTACCATAGGCTGTCCACAGTTAACTAATAGATTACTTTAATTCCCAAGTATTTTCGGTTTACGTGCGTGATTGTGGAGGTATACATATATGCACCTCTAGATTTTCATATAGAGTTGGATTAACTATGCGTAGCTCACTAATTCAAAAAAATACAATATTCTGTTTCTAAAAACTATTAAAATCGATTTTTCTCAAAAACCGAACTTACTTCTTCTTTTTTTCTTTTACTAGTTCAGATATAGTAGTGGCAGTAAAAACCTTCCCCTCGGGATGATAAATGTTTACAAGAGAACAATCAGACAATAAGTCTTCAAGAGATTTTAATGCTTCTGGATGGCATGTAGCCCCGAGAGCGCAGGCAGAGGTTGCTCTTAATTCTTCCCTTGGGCTTCTTATAAGCTCCTTTAATTTTGGTACTGCATCCTTAATAAGTTCAGGCTCTTTCGTACCGATTAAGGCAAGAGCTTGGGCAACGTTTTCTTCAACAGGGGGAGAGCTATCTAAAAGCCTAATCAAAGTGGGTACGGCTTTCTTAACTAGCTCTGGGTTCTGGCTGCCTATTAGCCCCACGATATAGGCAGCGTTAATACGAACTACCTCGTTGTCATCTTCTAATGCTTTTATAAATTTATTTGCGTAGTCCAAAACCAGCGTAGGGTTTCCTTTGGCGAGTAACGCTAAAGCGCAGGCCGAGTTTGCTCTATAAATGTCCTCTCCTTTCTCAAAGGTTTTCAGTAAAAGAGGCACAGCATCCTTAACTAGTTCAGGATCATCCTCGCCTATTAGAGCTAATGCATAAGCCGCGTATCTACGTATGCCTAAGTGCTTTTCCTTTAGAAGTTCAATAATTTTTTTTACCTTAGATTTTATAGCGTCTGGCATAATCTCTGAAATTTGAGCTACTGCGAATATAGCGCTATGACGAATTTCCACTTCTTCATCTTCAAGCAATTCTAATACATTAGGGACAATTGCTTCTAGTAAGAGGGGGTTCTCTTCTGCTAACCTACTCGCTACGTGAAGGGCCTTGATCTTATGTTCTTTGCTAGTACTAGCTAGAAGTTTTTTTAACTCTTCTAGGCGGCTTTCATTTTCCATTATTAGATTCACTATTTCTTCCTCAGATTTTTCTGACAGTTCCATAGATGAATAGAAAAAAATTAGCGAATGAAAAACTTATCATTAGGTAAAAATAGAGGGCTATAATCATGAGAGTACTACTAGTTCATCCATCTTTTCCCTATAAGGGTAGAGACCTTTTCCCTATCGGTCTGGGTTATTTGGCGTCAGTAATTAAAGATAGGGCAGAGATTTTAGTGATAGATGACCCGGTAGAGCCTTTTGATGCTGAGAAGGTTAAAAAATTCAGGCCAGATATTATTGGTATCTCCTCTACTACGCCGTCTTTTTCAAGAGCAGCTGAGATAATAGGTAAAATTAGAGCTCTAGGCATCGAAACTACCCTAGTAGTTGGAGGAGTCCATGCTACCTTTAGACCAGAAGATGCATTAGCAGCCGGGGCAGATATTGTTGTTAGGGGGGAAGGAGAGATAGCTTTTTCCAAGATAGTTGGAGGACATGATTTGTCTACGATAAGAGGAGTATCTTACAGCGATAATGGGATAAAGCACAATCCCGATGAGAAGCTAATCGAGGACCTTGATAAAATNCCTTNCCCCGCCTATGAATTTTTTCCTATACACAGCTACGGTATAATGTCGATAGTTACTAGCAGGGGGTGCCCTTACTCCTGCACGTATTGCTCTGCCACAAGATTTTGGAGACATAAAGTAAGATTTCGATCTCCAAAGAATGTTATCGGAGAGCTCGAGAAGATAGTTGAGTTAAACCATAAGAGGATTAAATTTATGGACAGTACCTTTACTTTGGACAAGGAGAGGGCAATTAAAATATGTGAGGGTATTATAGAGAAGGGACTCGATATAATATGGAGCTGTGAAACTAGGGCAGATCATTTAGATGACGAGCTATTACAAGCTCTTTCAGAAGCCGGATGTAATCTATTATGCATAGGAGTCGACTCGGGCTCTCAAGAGATACTAGATAAAAGCAAAAGGCGGATGAAAGTCTCTACGATTGTAGACGCTTTTGATAAGGCAAGGAAATATGGCATTAAAACAAGGGCATATGTAACTTTCGGGTTACCTGGAGAAAACAAGCAGTCACCAGAGACAACTATTAGGCTTTTAGAAAGGATTAAACCAGGTCAAACGTTGCTATCCTTAGCAACCTCTTATCCTGGCACAGAGCTTTATGACGGGAAACATATAGATGTTCATCCCAGTTGGGTATCAAAATTTCATGGTCATGGTTTAGGAGCTAAATTATATTTACCGGAAACTCTTAGTAAAAGGGATTACATAAGGCTTGCAGACTATATGTACAGGGAAGTAAAGAGAATAAATAGGCTTTCAAGTACCCAAGGTATCTAAATCTGCAGTGCACTTTGCATCAGAGATGTCGCAGTCTATTCTAAAATTTTAATGTCCTTATTCTTATGAGAGTTCCTTTATCTTTTCCTCGATTTTTCGTAGCTTTTCCTGGTTTTTCTTTCTTAATTCAGTATAGGTCTTTCTTGATATCATGCCACTGCTATGTTGCTTCTTTAGGGTTTCTAACAGCTTCTTTATTCTCTCCTTTTCCCTTCTAAGTTCTATAAGCTCATCAGACATTTTTGGCGGGACATTCTGTGGTATAGTTGTAGAGGGCTTAGATTTTTTAGCAGGCTTCTGTTCAACTTTTCTAGGAGGACCTATCCGCATAGCAGTTTTCTCCGCAAAACTTTCAAATTTCTTGTACCACTTCATGCCGAAGTATACAACGAGACCTATTGTGAGGATAAAGAAAAACGCAGTAATGCCAATCCACATGTATGGAGTCTCGGGAGTAGGAGTAGGCGTCTCTGTAGGAACAACTTTGACTACTTCTACAGGAGTAGCTTTATCGAGAATACTGTTAACCTGATCTATATATTTTAAGCATCTCTCTATAGATTCTAGTACTTTGGGATACTCGCCATTTTTCAGATACTCCTCCGCATTGAAAATTTCATTCGCAGCTTTATCTAGTAAATCTAAGGAGTTAGAAACATTTTTTCCCTCGCTTATTGCTTTGAATACTCTCCTCTCAACTGTTCTTAATCTTTCATTGGCAGCATCTATTTCAAATTCAAAAAGTTCCTGCTTTGAGTCAAAAATACGCAGAATAATATCCTTTTCATCTGTTGCTTCAGTTGAAACAACTTTAACGGTTAAAATTCTAGGACCTGGAGAAGCGTTTTGGGGAACCTTAATCTCTATAAGGACATCAAATATATCTGCAGGAAGAAGTTCCGATGTTTGGTATTTTATCATCTCATACCAATCTTCAGGGATTCCGGTAAGACTAGCCTCAACCGAATGTAGGGTTTCAGTTCCAGAATTATTCACAGTGGCAACAAGATATACCCAGCCCCCTCTCTCTAATAAGATCTCTTCAGGATGAATATCTTCAATCTTGATTTCTGTTTTTTTGAGTATCTCCTCCTCTTCAGTAACTCCTCCACCACCGCCACCACCTATTATGGGTGGAGGCAATACTTCAGCAGCGCCTCCACTAACAATCAAAGGGATCTCGGCAACGGCAGGTGGCTTCTCAGGGTCGTATATTACTGTTCCCCGTAGCGTATATTCCCCGGGATCTAACTCTACATTGGTGAAATTCCTCTCGAATCTAAGCTCTACTCCGGGTGGAGGATTTTTAACCGTCTCCGTATAACTATAAGACGTGCCTACGATTGTATAAGTAAGAGGCAGATCCTGGATATTCGGGTCTCCAAAATAAGTAAGCAAAATAGTGAAATCTGCATTATCTCCTTTATTTATTTCTATTTTACTCTCAGCAAACCTAATATCCGTTACACCATATTTTATTCTGAATACTTCGATATCCCACGCCCTCATAGTACCTACCTTAACCTCAAGAAAAGCCAAATAAGAGTCGACTGCAGTATTACTCGGATTAAGGTCCTCGGTATACCTATATAAGCCGTCACTAACTTTTGTCATATTTCCGATCTCAAGCCTCCTCCACACATCATAGGTAGAATTCCTGATAACTAAGGTTAAAGAATCAGGCTCAACTCCTAGACCCGTACCCGCGTCTAGTACTTGAACAGTTATTTCCATGGTTACATTTTCGGTTGTGCTTAGATAATAGGTAGGTTGTACTCCTATCTTCACAAACAAGCTTTGATATACATCGAAGAGCACTATCTCCTCAGCTTGGGACGCTCCATACCTTGCGGTACCTTCCAGTCTATATGTTCCCGGAGTCGCGTTAATATCTAATGGGATATCTGCTATCTTAGAGGGGCTAACTACATCTGTGAAGGTTGCATTATAGATTATGTTTCCATCAGGGTCTTTTAGGAGTAAAGAAACGTTAGCTCCATCTAGATATTGTCCATCAGCATTTTTTATCTCTCCCTTTACCGATACTGTATCGCCCGCCCTATACGGTCCCCCAGGATATAAATCGAATTGCAATGCTCCGCCTTCTAATACTGTAAATGTATCTATCACAGTACTTGAAATCGGTCCATAATATGCGGTCGCTGTAACAATATATGTACCCGAAGTTGCATTATTAGGTAAGGTATACTCAGACTTATATGCTGGTCCAGGGATCAAAGTTGAATTTTCTTCGTATAAGATAGTGTTATCTAGTGATACTGTAACTGTGAGATAGTCAACCTGGAAGAGTTGATTGTCCTTAAGGACCGTGCTAAGTATCGTTACGTTTTCGCCTGGATAGTATAAATCTCCTGCACTTGTATCAACCGATAAACTACCGACGAAAAATACCCCAGAATCATAAGCAAAGACATTCTGCCCAATATCTGTATAATTGACATCTACACTCCAGTAATAGAATCCTTCTACGCCTGTAAACTTGAAGCTTGTTGAACTAATACCCTCTGAGGATGTAACTAAATATTTCGGCCAGCTTCCATCTAACCCAAAGTGATTACCGCTTTCATTGTTTAGTAGAATATCAACGATTGCAGTCGCAGCCTCTATTGGTTCTCCTATAAGATCAGTTACATTGACTTGCATACTGCCCGAGTCATCTGGTTCAAAAATAGTTGAGCTAGTGAGTACAGTGAGTCTGAGTTTTGCGAACACACTAAAGTTTTTTGCATCGGATTCTCCCCATCCTCCAGCAGAGTCTTGTGAGTATACTACTATAGTATAATTTCCTCTGAGTAGAGTATCCTGATAATTCGCAGTCCAATTTGAAGAGTTTTCAGGATCATTATAAAGATCTATTTGGTGAATATTACCGAAAGAGTCTGTTATATTAGCTTTAACCCATTCGATTCCTTTGCCAATCCTATCCGTCAAGTTTGCTTTTATAGTAACTGAGCCATTTTGCTCTATAAGCTGTGGTGAGACTTCAAAATCAATTAAAGGTCCTAGTTCTACTCGTAGATATACCGAAATATTTTGTGAAGTAGGGATAGATCCTGCGTCAATAGCGTCTACAGTAAACACAGCTACATAAGTGTTCCCAGCGTTAGCGTCCTGGGTGTCAAATTGGATATTGAAAAGATGTGTTGAGCTGTTTTCGACTATAAAAGTTGTTTCATTAGGAAAGAGATATGCGCTTCCATTTCCAGATGAAGTAATGCTGAAGTTTATAGGTACATTTCCCGTGTTATTTATTTCCACTTCGCAGTTAAATATCTCTCCAGTTTTATTTGGCGGCGCGGCGTCTTCGCATATTTCGCGACTCAGCGTCCATGTTCTCGATTCAGGTACTTCCACACTAAGAATTATTGTATCTCTGCCATCTTCACTTGTATCGCTCGAATTGACTTCTACAATACCACTATAGTTTCCAGGAGGATATCCTTCTGGGATTGTAACATTTATCTCTACAGACTCAGAGGCTGCTGGATTTATCGATGCGAAATAATCAGGGTAAAGGGTTACATTGAATTCACTGCATACTACTCCAGAGCCACAGGAGGCATATACCTCTTCTACCTTGTAGTTTCCAATAGATTCTACTGTAAATGTTCCTACAGAACCTGAAGTGCCTTCCTGAATACTCGAGTATAGAAGGTCCTGTACTATATTTATTACGGGATTTTGAAGTACTTCCACTGTTAATGTATCTTGAGAATAACTTTCATTTCCATCGAAATTCATCCACTCAGCTGTAGCATTTATGGTATAATTGCCGGGTGAGGTAGCAGCAGGTGCGGTTACCCTAATATCCTTGATACAAGGACTACTGCCCGGAAAAAGATCAGGGCAGTTAATTTTATTATCACTATAATTAGTACTCCATCCAGCTGAGCTGAATGAGATAGTAATATTGACTGAGGTAGCTGAACCCAGACCAGTATTTGTTACATTTACTTGGATGTCGAAGCTTTGATTATCGTTCTGAGTTATCCCATCAATATATGTGGTATTTGTGACAATACTCGTTTCGAGAGTAGTATTCTCAGCTTGATAGGTAGTGAAATTAACGGTTGAAGTGCCCGTATTGTTGCTTTTAGTAAGATTACAAGTTAAGTTCCATACTCCAACTTCGCTAGGAGATGAATAGTTTATATAATATACTCCATTGTCGCTGTCAAACGATATATTATCTACTTCTGTCACCTTCGTGTATTCGGATGAATTATAATACTCGCAATACAAATTTCCAAAAATTTTTGTGTCATTTCTATAGTTTTGAACTGTTACATTAGCCCTGAAAGTTGTTTGATTAACTAGGCCCACGTTATACGTCGGAGGCCAAAAGATAATTTCAATATTAAAAGTCTTAGAAAGATAAAAAGTGGTAGTAGTAGTGTTTAGCACTTGCCCATTGCTATTATAGACATACGCGGTTATTGTCCAATTTCCTTCTACACTATCGGCCTGAAATGTATAAGTGTTAGAATAAACATTATCATTTGGAAGTTGGTCTCCGTGGGTTCCATCGTCATATAAAACTAAGGTTATATCATCGTTTGGGTTAGTAGTTCCCATATCTAACGTGGCATTTACAGAAGAGGTCTGGTTAAAATTATCCTCTGTGATATTCACAGTGATCAACGCAGTCTCATTTCTATTATAATATGGATAATCGGTTTTTACTTCAACACTTGCAGACCAGCTCTCAAGATTTCCCTGAGTTATTATGATGTTGTTTATTAGTCTATTTCTAAGTTCTAAAATAGGTTCATGGGATTCGATATCGTTAAAGTATATTACCGCTGTATCAGATATAGTATCTCCTTTTGAAAGGCTTTTTGACGAGAGATATATTCCAATTCTCGTATTGGAATCTTTGTTAGCGTAGTAATCCCCTCCGCTTTTATTTAAATTAATAACACCTATCCCTAAACCATTATCGAAAATTGAATAATAAGAATAGGGTTCGGTAGTAGTTCCCTGGATTTTATCAGGAGTTGGCGTGCCTATAGTAGACCTCCCTGTATCTAGAGCAAGAGCTGTAGTGTATGATCCTGATCCTCGAGAAATAGAATCGTTAGCCGTGAATCGCTGTTCGATTTTTATCCATTGATTATCCTCATAAAACACATATCTTTTTGTCATGTTTCCTTTATTCGTATATTGTGGAGTAGTTTCCCCACTTGACCCCCATAATATTTCATCTCCTTCTTGTTCGATTATTTTCCTAATAGGGCCATCAGATATAACCCTGAAGTTTTTCCTGAAATCATACTCATAATACTCGCCTGAAACACTACTATAGTAACGTATGTATTCTATTGGTAATTGGCTAGTAGGAGCATTGAAGATAATCTCTCCGGTATCTCTTAATTTTGCAAAATACATACCAGCGGTCCTATTGAGATGGTTATAGGTATCTACTTTTATCTCTAACTTTGAGGTATTAACCCAGAACTCTTCCCCACTCTTGTTCACAAACGATAGTTCAGTGGTGTAGTTAGGAGGAGACTTTCCGTTTTCTATTGTATCAAAATAAATATAATAATAATAGAGGGTGTTCTCAGTTCTGTTCCCTGACAAGAGCCAAACTACTTCACCTATAGCGTTTCCATTTGCATCATAGTTGGAATACTCATCAAATTGACTTAGTATCCCCTCATTTAAGGAACCGCTGTCTTTAATAGACCCATTATCGTAATATTCTATTACTCTAATGGAATTATTATCAAAGGTTCCATTTATTCCAAGAGATGAGAAATTTATAGGGTACTCTACAGGCCAATTAGTTCGGTTGTATGTTGATGTATTTACGATTATTCCAACCCGATAATGCCAACTCGAGTTCCACCATTCAAAGTTAGTGGCAGAGACATTTTCTAGGTTTAAAAATAAAATTACAGCAACAACTAATAATAGAGCTTTTTTGCTCATTTCTTTTCTCCTGAATTAATATATGTTGAGATATTATTATATGTTGAGCATATAAAGTAAATACACGTATATACTTAGAATTTCTACAACCTTTTATTCTAAAATAATAAGAGTCACAATGCTTATGTTACGTTTAATATATTCAAATATCTCTCTTACATCGCTTATCAATTCTTTGATCGTGTGTTCTTCTGGTTTAACGACAATTTCTTTAACCTTTGCTACCCTTGTGAGAGCCTGTCTTTCTATTGGGGGGTTCTCCCCATAATTGGTAATTTCTCTTTCAGTTACATATAACTCCTTCATGGCATCTTCTATTTCATCTAGAGTTTCTAGGGCTTTTTCTCTATTCTTAGTCCGCCATGCTTCAATTGATGCTCTGTGACACTCTAGTGCCTTTTCAAAGAAATAAGCTATTTTTTCGTTATTTTTAGTATAATGAAAATCAATATTCGAGGAGAGTTTAGCCATATCCCTGAGATTCTCTACAAATAGAGTATAATATACAGGGTCTTTAGATTTAAGTTGCATGTCAGAAGACGCCTTTACGCTACTAGACGCTGCAATTAAATTTCTAACAAGAGTATAATACAGCTTATCGGTTTCTTGTATTCTTTTTATAGTTTCCAGTTCAGAAGCATTATTCTCTTTATAGGCCGTTTTTAAGGATTTCAAATGGTTAGTAACTATTAACGAAAATCTACCTAATATTTTCTTCAAAGGCATCGCTGTTCCGCCAAAATATTCTATAACAACTTTTTTTCCACTTGCTTCTGTGATCTCAAGTCCAGAGAGATTGCGTATTGTGTTATATATCGTATCCATAATTTCTGGATCTATATTCCTATCCGAAGGTACTATTCTAATTATCTCGGCTCCATTTATATAGTGGTCAATAATACTCTTATCTAGGTGTCTACACCGGGTAATATCTACCTGAAGTCTCTTCGTCTTGGTAATTTTAGGCCTTAAAATCAGTTCTCCCGTCTGGAGTTCCTCTACTTCCACGACCTTTCCTTTAGAAAGTTGGGCTTTCTCTACCCAAGGTTTAGGTAAGGATACTACCAGACTGGAATCCCCCATTTTTATGATCTTGCGTTCCACAAAAAATTAAAAGTATATACGTATATATAAAGTATTTCCAATATACATATAAAAATAGAATATCTCAATATATTCACATGAAACTTTCCGAGGTAGATAAGAAAATTTTAGATTTTTTAACGAGACATAATAACCATGGACTAGTTTCTACATATAAACTTGCAAAAGAAACAGGGATTTCATGGGCAACAGCGATTACACATTGTTACAAACTGAAGTCTTATGGATATATAGAGGGGAGGGCTGAAAAGCCTAAATATGGGGATAAGGATACAATGGTTTGGTGGATCCCTAAATAGTTTTTTATCTCAGTTTTCCCCCAGAGGCTAATGTAGTGTATAGTGGGGACCTGATCGAGAGCCCCTTGTCAGTTATATCATAAACTCTAATTTCTCTTGAATGAGGTATCCATCTCATTTTGATAATCTGGATAGTATGAAGGTAATGGCTTAATTCTTCCGTATGATAACGGCTTAATAAAATTAGACCATCAGCTACGTATTCTGCGATACCATATTTTGTAGTTATACCATCTGGGGAAACTTCTGCAACTAATAGTGCGGTAGCACCTATCTCACTTATTATCCTCCGTAAGTTTAAAATTCGTGTCCGCCTTTCAAGCTCGCTCGTACAGACATCATTAAACTCGGTGATTGAATCAATTGCTATAATTTCTGCTTTGGAATTTTTGATAACTTTTGGCAATTCTTCTAATGAACTCGAGTATAATCCTCCCGCACTTAAAATATCTGGGGAGAGGGTAGGTAAAGCGTCAGCAAGCTTAATGCTCGCAATTGTTAGGAGATTTTTATCTATAAATTGTTTAAGATCCCATCCGAATCTAAAAGAATTGGTTATTATTGATTCCTCACTATCACTTGCACTTATGAATAAGCAGCGTCTACCCTCCGTTAGGTTAGCATGGATGAATTGTAGGGCACTTATCGTTTTTCCAGATCCTGCAGGCCCGGCTATCACTACCATTTGGCCAGGTAGAAAACCCCCCCCTAGCATGCTGTCTAAAACTTCATTACCCGTTGTTATCCTCTTCTCCCTCATATTGACCTCGCTATTAACGGTTCAATCTGTGTTCCCATTATCGCCTTTGGAGTAAAACCTACAAGCTTAACTGCTTTTTTTATTACCTCTTCTATCTGTTTATTTGTTTTCTTTTTTGATAACCTCGTGCTTAAGATATTTCCGTTAGAGTCATAAATAGTTAAAAGATGCTTTTTTTCTCCGTTTACAACAGTTATAGATTCATTAATATACCACGTATCTGAATGGGGCCTTAGTGTATAGGAGTTTATAAAATAAGAAAATTTCCTCGCCCAATTGTGAACTGTAACATGCGATACGTCTATTCCACAGCTTTTAAGATATTTTGAGACATCTCTGTAGGTTTTTTTATAACGGTAGTGGAGGATAAGTCCAAAAGTTATTATTGTGTTTGGAAATCTCATTTTGGAAAAGTAGGTATCAGTTTTTGAGGTAAATTGTTTGCCACAAGAGGTGCACATATACCTTTGGTAACCTTTTCTATCTAACCCATTCCTTTTTACTAAATTAGAGTGACATCGTGGACAGAAAACCATTTACTCTCATTTTTAATTAAAGTTGAGCGTACTATTTAAGGCTTTTTGTTAAGTTGTAGCATGCTATATGATCGTGGATAGCAAGATTATTAGTAAAAATAACATTCTATAATTTAACAAACTAATAAAAATTTCAATTGATAGTGGATTATTCAGTTCAGTTCCTTTAATTAATACTAAAAAACATATCATAACTTAACAAATATATATCCATATATATAGTATTTCCCATATACATATAGATTTTCATAAGGAAAAAAATTACATGCACCCGGTAATAGACGAGGAGTTGAAAAAGGCCTTTAGAGGAGAGAAAAATATTGGCCCCAACTCGCTAATTAGGAACATCCTAAGCATTGTAATATTCTGTTGCAAACCAATTCAACAACTTTACTCGCGGCTATGTAAAGACAGCATTAGAGTACGAAAATTGATTATTAAAATTAATTAGGCGGATTGGGGGTTTCATGTCTAATTCCTCTAGGGAAAGGCCTGTATTGTCAGTATGGATTCTACCGTTTATATTAGTTTTGACTATCCTCGCTTCATTAATGGCAAATTCACAAACGCAAGATGCGAATATAACAATACTCAATCCATATGAACATCCAAGATTGGGGGGAAACTGGACAATATACTTCACTACCACAGGAGAAGGAAGTCTATCGATCTATGATCACTCGTTCCCAGAGGAAGTCGAGTTTGTTGACCTTTATAAGAAGAAGAATAGTGAATGGAAAGTTGTTCCAGTAACTATCAATGATGATCTTATCCAAGCATATTGGGCATATTCTCAAGGAAAAGTTGTTTTTAAAGTTAAAACTCCTAAGAAACATATTCTTGAGATCCGATACGGTGAGCAAAAGGTATATGCTCATAATTTTGCTTCGCTTTCCGTAAATCTAAACGCTCCATCAAGAGTTCTTCGAGGGGATATCATAAACATCTCAGGGTACGCAATGAATCACAATTTATCTTCGGTTTATATTAACTACTCACTTCCAGAAGGGTTTGATATTATTTTTGGGGAGTCAAAAAAATACTGTGGAGGCTCTCCAATCTGTTGGAATAATATAACTATAAATACTTCTAGAGTCTCATTGGGAGAACATGTTGTAAAATTAGAAGCCTGCTCATATGACATATGCGAATCTAATACTACTAAGTTAGTTATTGAAAATGTTAAAACTGTAGTAGGCGAGCCTTTACAGGGAAGGGCTATTATTGGTTTGCCAGTAGAGTGGAAGCAGGACTTCAATATATGGAACCCATCTTTAAGGAAGGTGTATAACTATACTCTTCCACTTCCATTAGACGCTTTCGATATAAATGCGGGTAGTATAAGGGTAATAGATAATGTTCTACAGGAGATCGATGGAGGAGAAAACCTCTCTTTTTCTGTAAAATACTATACTTCACCTCCTCTTCTAACCTCTGAAGATAAGTTACTTCTCCTCCAAGATCTCCTGCCTGATAACAGTATCGACATAAAAGTATACGAAGACGGAGTTCAATTGTTTAGTGCGTCTAATATTGACATGCTTAAAGAACTTCAATTAAAAGTGCCAGTAAAAGCGATAACAGTGTTTCAAAATTCTAGCGTAGCCTACGAGAATGTAGAGGTTAATGTGTCAGTTGAAGGAGTTCTACTTAAAAATAAAACAAAGTTAGAACCAATTAGAGCGGAATTATCAAATGGTAGCTTATTTTGGATAATTCCTCGACTTGAAAACAGCGAGACTTTTTACATTATTTCATCATATAATAAGTCTCAAGGAGAAGCTAGGGTTGGAGAAATTGTTCGATGGAGGCTAGATTTAGGTAAAAGGATAGTAGAGTACTCCACCCCATCACCAAAAATCCTAGAAACCGAGATACTAGAGAATGGAAAATGGAGTAAGGCAATTAACATTAAGAGCGATGTTCTATTAGAGAATGTAACCGTAAATTCAACGATACCTGAAGTAAATTTCACTAAGGGTAAGAAACTAAAAATTAAACCCAAAAAAAGTTACTTCAAGGTAAATGAAAACCCGGAATTTGAAGTAGAAGTAGACACAAATATAAGTCTGATCTGGACGAATGGTACTACTCCTCTATTTAATGAAAGCACCGACGTAACTAATGAAACATCGCATAGTGTAAGATTCTTAGATACGGATAATAATGGATTTAGTGACACTATTGTTTGGACTATTCCCTATCTAGATGAGCAAAATTACATAATCGAAAAAGATTCAGGGATAATTACTGCTGAAGTCGAGGATAGTCATGGAGTAAGAGCAGGAGTAAAGCCTAAGGTTATCAATGTAGGAGGAGGTAAATACAAACTTGAGATACCTTCAACTCGGGCTATTAAGCCAGGGTTATACAAGCTAGTAGTTGAAAGTAATGGGGAAAGAGAGGAGCTTTGGTTCCAGTGGGGATTAATCTCGATTAACACAGAAAAAGCTGTTTATCACCCAGACGAGGACGTAAAAATAATCATGGTTGTTTTGGATAAGGAAGGGCATCTAGTATCTGGAGCAGATGTTAATCTGATTGTAAATCCTCCAATAGGACGCCCAACTACCTACTCTACTTCCGATAAAACAATTGTGGAAACCCAAAGAGGAATATATGAGGCAGTATATCGAGCAAGTCGCGAGGGAAATTATACCCTTTTTGCGTCCGTCAAAGCTCAGGATGTTGTGAGTTCTATAGACTCCTACTTCACTGTTAGAGACTTTTATGAATTTGATATTTTGAGGAATATTCCTGTGACTATTGACCCAAGAGTTGGGCCGTTTAACTCTAGTATAAAAGTGATCTCTTATGTAGGCCATGGTACTCTAACTTTAAGAGAATACTTGCCAGCAGTGTTTGATGTAAATGCTGGTAATGCTATAATTAAAGAAGAGGGGGATACTATTATCTTAGAATGGAAGAACCTTACAAATGGTTCTAAAGTGGTATATAAGTTCAATACGCCCTTTATATGGCCTTACTTATATATGATTGGTCCTGTTGAAATTATTTATGATAATGGGACTTATGTTGAGGCAAGGCCTTGGATGCTTGCTGTTGATCCCTCAGAGGAAATATGTAATTGGTATGAAGATACCGTATCTTGGACTGCATTTGGAACAACAAACTTGGGTGCTATAGAATACTACAACTGGACATTAGATACTCCTTGCCCTGGGTCTTTGGATTGTTATATCGCGAACATTTCAGTTTATATAAAATATACAGATCAAGGTACTGGGGCTGGTGCAGATCCAGGTCAAAGTTATGTGCAGATAGCTAATTTCACTGAAAGAAATCCAGACCCCTCTCTGGCTAATTATAGTCGTTATGCTGCATATTCTCCAGACACTGCAGGCGGAGAGACTGTAGAAAGATGGGAGTGTGGAGAAAGCACGTCGCCAAATACCTGTAGCCTTTCATTAGGAAGCGGATATAATGCTAGTGATTACTACTCTGTAAAAATAGAAGTACCTGCAAAATATAGTGCAGCAGTATCTTCAGTAAAATACCTCTGGTGTTATAATACCTCAAATCCTGCCTTAGTGGATGCCAATGTAACCCCAGCGAGAGGTGGTTGGGGTGAGATATTCAATTTTACCGTGAATGCTAGTGATCCACAAAATTCGACTGTAAACATCAGTTTATGGAAGTCCTATAGCATTCTTGATCCAACTTGGATACTAATAGATAACTATTCTTTATACCCCTCAGATCCCCCTGTAATTGTTAATTTTACTGGTAGATTTTTCAAACAATCTGATGTGGACAGTACTATATACTATAAATTTAATGCCACAGATGGATCTAACACGAATGAAACGGAGATTAGATCATTAATAATAGAAAAGGACGACATAATTATCCAACACGGTAGTGGGAATGGAACGACCGTTAACCGTAGTGATAGTCTATCTAATTATAGTGTAAATTTGACTACAATAGTTTTCGATACTGATAATCAAACCAATGTTAGCGATGGCATACCTGGAAAACTTTGGATAACACATGATGCTTCCCTTGGGTATCAGGTCGGAGATCAAGAAGGTGCTAGTACGCTAAATGGATATCTTCGAGCTTCAGCGACTGATGGGGTATTTAATCCTGACTGTAACTATAAGGCAGGAGTTCAGAAGTGGTACATGGAGATTACTGATAATTCATACTATAAAACTAATACATCTATAAACTACAGTGGAGACAACTTCACTATTACTATACTGGGGGACCTTTCGATTTCTTCCTATAACATCCTGCCTTCAGCTACTATTGAAATTGGGAATAATGTAACAATAATATCGGATGTTCAAGACGATTGTGGGAGCGATATTGATGATGCGTCTGTGACCTTTAGGATAGTAAATAATACATATGGATACGACAATACCTACAGCGCAGATTTTATTCCCTCATCTGACGATTATAGATTTAACCTTACAACCAACTTCAGTACTATTGAAGGTGTCTATAATGTTTATATAAATTCATATAAAGAATATCATTGGAATGGAACTGCAACAACTCAATTTAGATTATACTATAATCCATTATTAGAGGATGCGTCTGTTAGCGCATCAGAGATAGATGTCGGGCAGTATCTCAATTTCACAGTCAATGTAACTGATACTTTTAATGACACAGTTAGCATTTACCTCTGGACTAAGAAGGGGATAGGAAATTGGACACTTGAAAATTCAACCACTTGCACTGACTATGTTTTCCAATGTACTAATTGCAGTGACTTCGTAGCATATTGTTATAAACAATTCAGCGGCGGAGATGCTGGGACTTGGAGTTTCAAGTTTAATGCTACAGACGATAAGGGCAATACCCGAGAAACAGATATCGGATCTTTCCAAGTAAATAATGTTACACTTGTGTGGAACCACGTCCAGGGCAATGATTCTCTTGCTAATAGAAGCGGAACGCAGAATACTACGTTGGTATTGAATATTACTAAGCAGTCTGACGGTAGTCCCATAACGAATGAACAAGTGGAATTATGGGTGAGTACGGAGGGGGATATAGAAATCTCTTCGACAAAAGTAATGACTAATACAACAGATTCTTCGGGGTTAGTGTATTTTGATTTCGATCCAAGTTGTTCAATAAATGTAGGAGTACAGGAATGGAAAGGAGTAATGGCAGGTAGCGCAGGATACACGAATCCTGATTCATGGGAAGACGCTAACTTATATCTCGCTGTAACTGTTAATGGCACCTTGCAGAATTCGATAGACGAGCCTAATGGAGATGACAATACAACTGCGGGAAACATTATCACGCTTCAAGGAGTCATAGTCGATGATTGCGGCAACGCCATGAATATAACCAACGGAACAGGGTATGCCACTGAAAATATAGCTTTCAATCTTACCAATGGAGGATTCACAGAATCTTGTACACCTATAACCTTGATTGGGTCTAATGTATACAAGTGCTCATGGAACACAACGGGCAAGCCATCGGGGTGGTACAATGTCACATTTTCAGCTGATGAAGACTATTACTATGGTAGCACGGTTACCCAATACGCTCCAAATACTTTCTTCCTTTTCACCCCTCCTGTTCTAGAAGATTATTCTGTAACTCCAACATCTGCTGGCTGGGGTGAGGGCAATTTCACATTTAGAGTTAATGTATCAGATTATACAGATTATTCAGGGCTTACCGTGAATGACACTGTTAGTGTACATCTATGGGAAAATCCTGGATCTGGTTGGACGGAGATATCACCTACAAACTATGCATGTACCGGATGCGATGATGAGCAGTTTACTTGGAGTAAGGAATATTCTTGTACCGAAGGCGGGGCCTCTGAAGTTGGATCGATTTTCTATAAGATAAATGCGACCGATGATTTTGATGGAGAAAGTCAGACTGAGACTCTTTCTTTTACTGTGGAAAAAGATGATGCAAAAATATATAATGTAACTCCCTCTTGGAATGCCACGATTAATAGATCCTCGGGTGTTACCTTTATTGTACAAATAAATGATACAGATCGTAATACGCCGATATCAAATATAAATGAGTTCGGAAGGATCTATGTTACAATAGACGCCGATCTTGGTGCATGGGATTCACCTATCTTCAGTAGTACAAATGCAACTGGTTACTTAAATAGGACTTTGACTGGTGGAGAAACTGGGACATGGTGTACTGGGGGTTATAAGCTAGGACAAGGCTACTGGAAAGCTGAAATAAAAGACAGAGCCTGTTATAAGGATAACACCACAGTTGATATTCCCTTTATACTCTACGGAGACCTCATTAATACAATTCAAGAGCCAGATGGAACACAGAACTATACAAAAGGTGCCGGCAGTATAAGAATGAATGGCACGATCATAGATGACTGCTCGGCTTCTATTACCGGCTCAGGTACAACCGTTATATTCGAGATATCTAATGGAGCTTATACCGATACATGTGTTGGCAACCCTGTAGGGAGCTATTATATCTGCGATTGGACTCCTCCACAAGGAGCGCCACTCGGATGGTATAATGTTACTATGACTTCCTCCAAAAGCAACTATAATAACGGTAGCGATACTGTTAATAATGCCTTCTTCCTCCGAAGTGTTCCACGACTTGAGAATCCCTCTATACAAGCAGGAGCCTGGGGTCAGTCACCATTCAATTTCACAGTAACCCTGAAAAATGATAATAATGTGACTACATATGTATATCTATGGCTTTATAACGCATCGTCTGGTTGGAATCTAGAAGATACGAGAATATGTACTGATTCTGAATGTTACAGTTATCAGGCAAACTTTTCACGAAACTTCTCGAAAGATGAGGTCGGTTCTTGGCAGTATAAGTTTAATGCTACGGATATTTCTGGCGCTACTAATAATACTCTCTCACCATCTTCTTTTGAGGTTCTAAAAGATGATGTGATTGTCTCTTATATAGCTGGAGATGGAGTTGAAGTTAATAGATCTTCTGGCTCTGTGATTCTACGAGTTCAGATCAATGATACGATTAGAGGGAATATAGTAGTAGATGAGGGTACCAGTTGCGCATTTTGGATCGAGAAAGACGGGGTAAACTACGCCTCAGCTTTAATCAATACTACAGACTCTCTAGGATACTGTACGTATTACTTCACTCCAGGAAATGATTATGGTGCAGGTGAGCAGAACTGGACAGCGGGTACTTATAACGATCCTTATTATAACAATAATAATCTCTCTGTTGCAAAATATTTGATAATTTATGGAGATCTGTCTGCTAATATATCAGATCCAGGGGATAGCAACATAGGGGATCTAATAACCATAAGGGGGCGGGTGATAGATGATAATTCCAGCGAGGTAGTCGGTGCGAATGTAATATTTGAACTAAGAAGAGAACCTACCGATAGCTGGGAGATCTGTGGTGTAACCTATAACGAGACTGGATCGAATGCTGGATGGTACAATTGTACCTGGAATTCTACTGGAAAAACTGCAGGTAGTTGGGATGTCAGGATGAAGGTAAGTAAGTCTTACCATAATCCAAATGAAACCATTGAGATAGACTTATTCAATCTAATTAGTCAACCTCCTTCGGGCACAGGGCTTAGTGTTACGCCACCTGTAGGTGGTTGGGGAGAAACATTCACGTATAATGTGTCTGTTTCTGATCCTGAGAATGACAATGTTACATGCAAACTTTGGGTCAATACCTCTGGTAGCTGGGAGTTAAAAGGGTCTCAGATACAGACTGCGCCTTATAATTGCTCGATACAAGTTTCGGATTACACTACGTTAGATATTAACTCCAATTACTCATTCAAGTTCGAATTAAATGACTCAAATAATTTAGTAAATACAAGCCTAGCCTACGGAGAAATAGAAAAAGATGATACTTCTCTGGATATCCTAGTCAATGATGAAGATGCAATAAGAGGACAAACCATTGTATTCTCAGGAGTATTAACTGACACGGATAATGGTAATCCTATCAGCGGAGCCGCTATTAATCTTACTAAAGACGGCGAATATGTTCCTTACAGTAATACTACAAATTCTACAGGCGGGTATGTGATTTACTATACAATTAGCAGTAGTGAAGCATTTGGCGGTCACAACTTTAGCGTAATCTATGAAGGCAGTTCTTCACTAAAGGGAAGCATTTCTAGTAACATCTCAGTGAATATTAGTCCTTCGCTCACGCTATTAGATTTAACTACAGATGACAATAAAGGCTGGGGAGAAACATGGAATTTCAAAGTAAATGTTACTTCTGATCCGGCGGCACCTAGTGTTACCATCTGGTTGCAGTATAATAGATCAGGGTCTTGGGTTAACATAAATTATACCGAGTGTGCAGACTGTACAACAACTACAACAAAAATAATTACCTCAAACTGGAGCAGAGATGACTCAAATCTAACGAGATACTACAGGTTCTATGCAAATGACAGCAATCAAAACAATGCTACAACGCCATCTGGAAATGTAAATATACAAAAAGACGACATTGTAATCCAGGGGGAAGGCGGAGTAGGAGCGACAATAAACAGGTCTAATTCTATAAATCTCTCCTCAAGGGTAATAGACCTCGATACGGGTGCATATGAAGTCGATATAAATACCACCTCCGCCTTCTCCACTTGGATAACTGCTGATGGGGAAAACTATACAGAGGTAAGTGAAGAAAAAAATGAGACTCACTTCTACTACACTTTTACGCCCACTTGTGGAGGACAGTATCAACTTGGGACTCAAAAGTGGAAAATGAATGTCAGTAACGCTGCTTACTTTAAGGACAACGAGTCAGCAGAATATACAATAACCATACTGGGAAGCTTGTCAAATATCTTAATCCAGCCTAACGGTTCTACAAATTATACGATTGGAGACACCATAATACTAAGAGGTAATGTGTCAGATGATTGTGGTAACGCAGTTACAGGAGCAACTGTAAGCTTTAAACTTGAGACCAATGGCGCTACCTACTTATGTGAGGGTGCCAGCGTTAGTGATGAAGGGAACGGTTGGTATAATTGCTCATGGGATTCTAGTGGTAAACTTAATGGCACATGGTATAATGTAACCATAATAGCTAGTAAAACCAATTATTGGAATGGTAGTGATTCTATTGCTAATGCATTTTATCTTTCCACAAGACCTGTATTAGAAGATGTCTTAGTATCGCCTCCTACGGGAGGATGGGGAAAGAGTCCCTACTACTATACTGTTAATGTAACCGATACCGATGGGAATAATGTCACAATACGATTTTATCTGAGAAATGAAACAGGAGAATGGATTTTAAGAAATTCTACTAGCTGCGTAAACTGTAATGATTACATTGTAAATTTCTCTTGGAGTTATAGCTATACTGATGTAGGTACTTGGTTTTTCAAGTTCAATGCCACAGATGAAAGTGGAAGTACCGCTACTACCTCAGGAGAAGAAAATCATACGATTTCTAAGGATGATATTCTAGTCTCATACCTAGCTGGAGATGGTGTTGAGGTTAATAGGTCAGGAAACGACTACGTGAATCTTTCTACTTTCATAACCGATACTGAAAGGAACGTCAATGTTACGGATGCTAGTGTCAAAATTTGGGTTACAACAGACGGCACTATTTTTGATAATGGGACAACTGTTACTCCTGAAGGTAACTATTATGTCTTCCAATTTAATCCTCCTGGAGCTCCATCATGCAATTACTCGGCAGGAGTGCAAAAATGGAAGATGAACATTACTGGTGATCCAAGGTACCTGGATAACACTTCTCAGGAATTCTCAGTTAAAATTTATGCGGATATGGATATTGCTATTCTAGAGCCAAACTCAGAGGATATAACTATCGGCGACTCTATCACAATAATTGGAAATGTGACAGATGACTGTGGGGTGCCTGTGACAGATGCTTCCGTATTCTTCAATATAACTAGGAATGGAGCCTACGTAGGAAACTGTACGGCTACTCATGTCGGGGGAGGTAACTACTCTTGTAGTTGGGATTCTACGGGGAAGACCGAAGGCTGGTATAACGTCACAATGATATCAGAAAGGTCTTATTATTATAATAAGACGTCCTTGAAATCTAATGCATTCCGCCTGGTAGGGGCTCCAAAACTCGATAATCCCAGTTATTCGACTTCCTCTGGTGGAAATGGTTGGGGTGCGACTTACAATTATACAATAACTGTGACAGACACTGAGGAGGATACAGTAACTGTGTACTTCTGGATTAAGAAAGCTGGAGGAACATGGGCATATCAAGGAAACCAAACTTGTACTAATTGTAGTGGATATGTGATGTCATTTTTAAAGAACTTTACTTGCAACGACCAGGGTACTTGGTTTTTCAAGTTCAATGCCACAGATCAGGGAGGCAATACAAATACAACATCAGAATCTGATAATTATCATAATGTAGAAAAGGATAGAGTTTCATTTACTCATGTTTCTGGAAACGGAACAGAAGCCACTACGGTAATACCCACTACTTTCAAACTCTATCTAGGGGATATCGATAAAGGAGAGGCAGTAGCAGATGGAACTGAGGTGATATTCAATGTTACTTATGATGGAACGAATTATTTCGAATATGGTCCTAATTTGACCCAAGGCGGAAATGTTTCATACAGCTTCTTGCCCAATATGAGCTTCACTTCGGGCTGGCAGAGTTGGACTGGGCAGCATATAGAGGATTCTTGCTATTTATATAATATATCAAGTATTTACGTAGTAAATGTCACCCTTAAATATCCTCCATATATCGAAAACGGCACAGTAAGCGGAGTAACTGGCGGAGTTTCAAAAGGCTGGGGAGAGACATGGAATTTCAGCGTATGGGTGAAGGATGTTGACGATGCGGTGACAGTAACTTTATGGAAGACAGATTTATCAGGTTATGTTGAAGATTCTAACTGGGAAAATATTAGCCAACAGGTCTATACTGATATTGGCAACTGGCAGCAACTTAACTTTTCACCTATTTTCACGCCTTCTGATATGGGTACATGGTACTACAAATTTAACGCTACTGACGAAGCAACGAATACTAATTCTACTCAGAGGTCCCTAAACTCTAACTTTACAATAACTAAAGAAGGCATAATCTTTGAATATGACGCATCATGGGCTGAAAATAACGAATCCATACCAGCAAATAGAAGTGGAACTCAGAGTAAGGAACTCTTAATATTAGTAAAGGACATTAATGGAACTCCCCTTTCTAACTTTAATGTAACATTTCAGATTGAACGAAAAGGGGAGGGTACTAACACTTGGTGGGATTATGATGTAGTAACTAATTCAAGTGGCTACGCTAATTTGTCATTTGATCCTACCTGTGATAACGCTAGTACTGTAGGGGTAGATGAGAGATTTGAAGTTGGAAAGCAGAAGTGGAGAGTTAAAGTTGTTGGACTAAGTGATTATAATGATTCTTATTCTGATGAATATAATCTTACAATCTGGGGAGACACTAGGATTTACTTTGACTATCCATTAAACCAAACATATACTCTTCCTAATAGGGTACCCTTTGAAGGCCGTATTTTTGATGACTGTGGAGAAAGCCTGCCTAACGCGGAGGTAGAGTTCTGGGCTCTAGGAGCAACACATTACCTCTGTGGAAACACAAGTAGTGGAGATGCCTATGAGCCTGTTCCGGGACTTTATAGATGTAGAAATGAGGGAGAAGATGGATGGAAAACATCAGATAAGCCGACAGGCTACTATAATGCTACCTGGAATATTACCCTTTCCTATTACTATATTAACAATTCAATTAGCGGAAGGATAGTTCCGATAACTGACAATCTTACATTAGCTAAATCGCCAGGATGGTTTGAGCTAACAATTTCAGCAAATGCACCTGATTTAAGTGAAGCTGATGTAGAACCAAGGAGAGATGGATGGGGTGTTAAACGCAATTTTAGTGTAAAAGTCACAAATCAAAATGGAGATGTAATGAACATAAGCCTCTGGTACCAGCCTCCTGCTCAAGCAGAAATATTGTTGGCTTATACTGGTAATGTAACTTCTAATGGTTCAGACATCATCTATTTCCGTGATATATCCTTCGACTCTAGCCTATCAGGCCAAGTTATGAAATTTAAATTTTATGCCTCTGACAATGATGGAGATAGTTATACTGGTGCAGGAGACTACAATGCATCGGGGGACGCTACTCTCGCAGACAATGAATTTTATCTCGAAAAAGATGACGTGGTAATTGAGTATGTTTCTGGAAATGAAACTACGGTTAGCTCTAGTGGGGTTGTGGGAGAGCCATTAACATTAAGAATTTATGATAGTGATAGGAAAACGTACAACATAGCGCCAAGTGCGACTGTGATATTTAATGTCACAGTAGATGGTGAAAATTATACAACGGTTAATACGTCTACAACCAACGATACAGGCTATGCCGAGGGGACTTTCACCGCCACGTCCCCACCATTCCCCGCAGGTGTATCAAAACAAAAGTGGGTAGGATACATACCAAACTCAGATTCATATTACAAATATACCCTCTCTAATATTTACAATGTAACTATAGATATCAATAATCCGCCTGACATGACGGATGAAAAAGTAAATGGAGTTACTGAAGGAGCCTCTGAGGGTTGGGGCTTTGTATTCAACTTTTCTGTAAAAGTCAGAGATGACAAGAATGCTACAACTAATATAAGTCTATGGGTAGATACGGCCAATACTGCTGATTATGAGTTGATTAATTACACGATTTGTGATGCCTGTGGTTCTGCGGGATGGGTAACAATTAATCTTAGCGCAAAATTCACAGCAAGTGATATAGGATCAGCTTCATACTACTTTAAGGCCGTAGATAATACCTCAAATGAAAATGTAACTTCAGCACATACCTTCACAATTGAAGAAGATGAAGTAACTTTTGAAGTAGATCCTAATAGCAATGGCACAAACATCATAGTTAATCGAAGTGCAAATGCGCAGCCCCTTAATTTAACAGTTAGATTAAGAGATGAAAATGGTAGTTATCTGGGTGGGGGAATATCGAATACACTAACGATTTCGAAAGTGGGAGTTTACCCTGGGGCTACATGGGATTCAGGCCGCACAGTAATTACAAATGCAAGTGGTTACGCAGTATACGAATTCACTCCAACTTGCGATAATGAGTCTACATCTTTAGTGGATGAAGAATATGAGGTGGGTCTACATAGCTGGTACATAAAAGTGGATGACTCAGAGTCCTTATATCAACCAAATCAATCTGACTACTATACTTTCAAAGTAATGGGCACTTTGATGAATACCATAGACGAGCCAAAAGGAAATGTAACCTATGATGCCGGTGAGATTATTCTTATACAGGGTTTCATTGAAAACTATTGCGGTGAGCCCATAACCACAGATGTTTCAAATGTGTGGTACAATTTAACTAATGGACCCTACGAGTACAGTTGCACAAATGTTACTAGGACAGGAGCAAATGTATACAAATGTGAATGGGACTCTACCGGTGCTCAAGCAGGCTGTTACAATGTTACAATGCATTCAAGCATGGAGAACTACTATGACAATGAGACCACAAAGCTAGCGGGAACTACATTTTGCTTAGAAACACCACCCTCGCTACAATATGCAAATGTAAGTCCAAGAGAAGACGGATGGGGTAAGAACTTTACATTTTCAGTTAACGCTAGTGATAATGAAGGTGATAACGTTACAGTAAATCTGAGTTATGCTATTGGCTCTAAATCATCTGCGTGGTACCAGATTTTGCCCTCTAAAACGTTCACCGCAGGTCTAAATCAAACTAGATTGGAGTGGAATAAAAGCTATAGCTGTAGTGAGGTAGGGAAGACGCTGTTCTTTAAATTCTATGCAATTGATACTCAGGGATTTACGGATGAGACTACTGCATCAAGCTATTATATCGACGGCTCTGATTCATTCTCGATAACAAAGGATGATGTCCAGATCTTATATTCAGGAGGCAATAATTCAGAAGTAAATAGGTCTGGCAATGATACTGCTAGACTGGTCCTGAGGGTCTTCGATGTCGACAGTAATTCCTACGTGAATTCTACTCCCACGAATGTTTATTTCAATGTTACTATAGATGGAGAGAACTTTACTCGGGCATACGACACCTCTGGGGTTTCTTATGCTACCACAAACTCAACGGGCCACGTAGTTTTCGACTTTAACGCCACTTGCGAGCATCAAGTAGGCCAGCAGAAGTGGATTGGATATATAAGTGGGGATAGTTGTTATCTCAACCAGGTTTCATCTGATTATGTTTTAACGGTTATAGGAGACTTAACAACAGAGATAAACACAGGTAGAGCTAATAAATCTTATTATCAGAACGAGGATGTTGACCTCTGGTTTGAAGTCAGAGATGAATGCGGCAGTTTGATTCCTGGGGCCACTCTTGACGTATTGGTTTATTATAATTCGACTTTAAATTACAGTTGCTCGCCAGTAACTGATCATAATAATGGTACTTATAACTGTACTTGGCAGACTGCTAACACTACAGATTATCCAACTGGTGCTTGGAAAGTTAGGGTCATCTCTTCAAAGCTTCCAAATTATAATAACGGCTCCGACATCAAAACTGAGGCAATACTTTTGTCTTCTGCGTTGAATTCTGCACCTGAACTTAGTAATGCTGTAGTAGAGCCTAATGGATGGGGAGGCCTAACCAACTATTCTGTTACAGTATTTGATGTAGATGGAGATGACGTAAATGTAAGTTTATATGAAAATAAATCTGGCTCTTGGGTTTATATTGGTAGTGAAATCTGTAGTACCTGTTCAAGTAGCACACAGATTAATTTCTCGGTATCTCATAATTGGACTGACGTTGGGACAATGTTTTATAAGTTCACAGCCTTTGACGGCACCATTGAGACGGAATTGATACCTGCATCTTATCAAATATTGAAAGACAATGTAAGCTTCCTAGGCGTGGATGGAGAAGCATCTGTTAATAGGTCAGGTACGCAGACAGCGACTCTTAACTTCTCGGTATATGACATCACCAACAATAGTTATGTAGCCGATTATGGAAAGCCCGAAGCTAACTGCTCGGTATGGATGACGAAAGATTATTCTAGCTATTATCTGTCAAACATTTCGGTAACTTCTAACAGCCTTTGCACGGTAGAATTTGACCCTGATGAGTCATATGAAGTAGGAGTCCAATACTGGAAGGGAGGAGTTTACAACGATAAATACTACGCAGACAAGAATACCTCAAATCGGACCATATTAATTATAGGCGACTTATACAATGCGATCACAACTCCAGATGGTGATTCATACAACATAGGTCAGACAGTAACGATCAGATTTAATGTAACAGATGATGCCGGAAAAAATCTAACGGGATTAACTTCACAGAACTTTACTATCTCCCTCGAGCATAATGGAAACGTTTATAGTTGTACAGATATAGTTGAAGAGGGAAATGGCTGGTATAACTGCACTTGGAATTCCACAGGAGCAGAGAGCGGTAATTACAATATAACCATTATATCCTCAGCAACTTACTACAATAATGGTAGTACCATTAAAGAAAATGCCTTCTTTATCCAAGCTGCACCGATACTTGAAAACGAAACAGTTGATCCCGAGACTAAATACTGGGGCAGCTACTTCACTTTTAATGTAACCCTAACAGATGATGATGACACCGTCACCGTAAGGCTCTGGCATAGAAGAAATGGTACTACTACGTGGTATAAGATAAACGAAACAACCTGTGTTGACTGTGTTGGGGCAGTAATATCATTTACAAGATTATATTCTTCAACAGAGATCGACACATGGGAATGGAAGTTTAATGCTACTGATGGAGTTTCAGATGTTGAAACAACTACGAAGAATCTGACAGTTACTAAGCGGAATGTCACAATAACCCTCGTATATGGAGATGGCGGTGTAGTCTACCGTAATGGAACAGACTCGCTATCGCTCATACTTCAAGTAAAAGATGCAGTTGATGGCAGTGTTCTGCCAATTTCAGCTGGCGGTGGCGGATTCTATGTTACAACGGACTACAATAATTGGGGTACAAGGATAGATGCTCCAACTAATTCCTCTTATCTCACTACCCCGCCTGGAGAGTTTGACCCAGACTGCACTTATCTGACAGGTAATCAAAAATGGAAAGGCGTTTATGATGGTACTAGTAAATATTATTCAAAGGAGACACAGAATTATACATTGAATATATATTCTTCTCTTTCCAATACAATTTTAGAGCCACTAAATAGCCAACCAGTTCAAAAAGGACAATCTCTCTTAATAAAGGGTTACGTGGAGGACGAGTGCGGGGGAGTTGAAGGAGCTAGTGTAACCTTCGATCCATACATAGGGTCTACCTCATATGCGGCTCTTTGCGCTTCTCCAGCTCCTGAAGAGGGAGGAGGCAATTATACTTGTAATCTAGATACCTCTCTAATAGATGATGCAGATTTAGGATATTATAATATTACCATCACCTCATCAAAAGGAGCTCCATATAATTATACAACTGATGTAGAGACAGAGGTCAACGCCTTCAAGCTAGGATTCAGACCTGAGCTTGTCAACTCTTCTGTATCCCCTTCTTCTGATGGCTGGGGTTCCAATTTCACTTTTTCTGTTAGATTTAGAGATAGAGAAGGAGACCAAGGAAATATTACACTTTGGATAGCATACAACGAATCAGGTCCATGGTATCCTATAGTTTCTAGAAGTGAAACGAATTCTTTGTGGACTACGTTGACCGATATCGAAAGCTTCACTAAGGAAAACTTCACATCCGCATTAAATGGAGTAGTTTACTTCAAGTATAATGTTTCAGATTCCAATGGATTTACAAATGAGACTGGTGTTAAGAACTTCGCACTTGAAAGAGATAATGTGACGATTTCTTTCGTTGAAGGAAGTGGAAGCGTTAACAGACTGGGATCAAATACTATAACCTTAAAAGTTAGAGTAAACGACACAGATGCAGGTAATGTTCCAGTTGGGGCATCAGTAAAGGGCAGGATTTATACTGATGTGGAGTACAACGATACTACAACAGATAATGATGGTTATCTATATTATATCCTAGATCCCAGCTGTGAGCCACTTTACTCTGCAGGACCGCATACCTGGGTAGGTGGAACATTTAACGATACTTATTATGATGATGAAAACTCCTCGCAATCCACCTTTAACGTAACAGGTCAGCTTTATAATAATCTATTAGAGCCCTTACTTGGAGCTAGCTTTAATGTTAATGACAATATTACCATCAGATTCTATGTTTCCACCGACTGCTCTGCTGAGGGGAACCAAACTATAGATAACGCTACGATAGAATTAATCCATAATCAGTCAGGCTATACTTCAAGCTGTTCAGTGATTACTGAGGAAGCACCTGGGGTGTATAACTGCACTTGGGATACTTCAGGTAAACTTGAAGGAAATTGGAGCATAAGAATAAATTCCAGTAAGCAATACTTCAATAATGCGTCTACGCTGTGGGTAAATCATTTAATGCTTGATAACAATCCACCTAACGCGACATTAGCAAACCAGACGGTTGAAGTAGTACCTGCCCAAGGTCCATGGGGCATATCCTATGCCTATAGAGTAAATATAAGTGATCCTGAAGGAGATAATGTTTCCTGCATACTGTATGCAAACACGAACGGAACATGGGTTATGAGGGGCTCTGTAACCGTAGAGGGAGGAAGTGGTGTTTGTACTATCATACTGCCTAACTCGACTTTCAATAAGGCTGACTACTACTATAACTATTCTGGTAATAATGTAAAATTCTACTTTGCTATAGATGATGGCCAATCCGGAGAGGCATTCAACACTACTATAGTATATTCACCATCTTTTGAGAAGGATGATGTGGTTGTAACATATGGAGGTCTTGGAAACGATACGTATCTTGTAAGAAATAGTGATAATCAAATTTTGAGGCTCAGAATTAATGATACAGATGCAGGAATTCCAGCGAATAATGCGAATGGAACAATTTGGATTACTAATGTCTCGGGAATATGGATACCAATAGGCTCTAACACTACGGATAATAATGGTTATTTATCAATTAACTTTACACCTGATTGTTCGTATTCAATAGGAAAACAAAATTGGACAGGAGGGACTGATGGAGACCTCTACTATGTTAATAGAAATACCACAGATAATCTAGTCATTACTATTATGGGTGGACTATCAAGCAATGCTTGGTCTTTAAATGAATCACATTCGCTGGATAGTAATTTCACGAGAGGGGAGGAGAATATAACGATTAGGGCCAATATCACAGATGAGTGCAGTGCATTAGTTTCAAGTGCAAATGTGGAGTTCACACTTTCTCAGGGCAGCCAAAATTACACTTGTAATGTTGTAGAGGAAGCTTCCCAAGTGGGATACTATAATTGTACGATAAGCACGAATGATACATGGTCAGCGGGGTGGTATAATCTTACCGTCACCTCATCGAAGTCAAATTATCAGATGGATAGTAATCTAATAGAAAACTTCCTTTTCATAGAGACAAAACCAAAGCTGACAGAACCTAATGTAACAACCTCTAACGGGAGCAACGTTGGCGGTTATTCAGAAATATTCAACTTCACAGTAAAACTCACAGATGAAGATTTAGATGAGGTTACAGTATACTTCTGGTATAAAAAAGTTGGAGATAATTGGACTCTACTTGGAACTGAACAGGCATCGGGTATAGGGGTAGTTGTATATAAAACCTTAACTCAGAAACCCCTTGGAAATTATCTTGCTAAGTTTAATGCTACTGATCCACGGGGATATATCAATGAGACAGAAACTGTAAACTTTACTATTGAGGGGGATGATGTAAACTTCATTGCTCTTGAAGGAAATGGTTCTTCAGTTGTTAGGACTAGCGGGAGTGTAAATCTCACAGTGAGGGTTACAGATCTAGATACTGATCCAGAAAGCGTGGTTGACGCATTCACTCAGGGCAAAATATGGGTTACCACCGATGCAGAATTAAATATTTGGGACTCCGGTATTTCAGCGCAGACTTACCCGGACTCTGATGGAGTACTGAGGACTCTCTCCGATGAGCAAATAACATTTTCACCTGACTGTAATTATAAAGTAGGAATCCAAAAGTGGAAGGCAGGATTAACGGATACCGGTGACAAGTACAAAGAGCAGAATTCAAGTGAATGGTTAGTAACTATAACATCTTCTCTCAACGCCAACATAACTTATCCAATTAATAAGACGTTCCTAAGAGGAGACTCAATACTAGTTAACGGTACTGTGGGAGACGAGTGCACAACAAGTGTTGAGGGAGCTAATGTAACCTTTAATCTAACACACATGAGTACTGGAGATAACCTAACATGTCAGGCACAAGACGATGGCGAGGGTAACTATTCATGTACAATTTCGACCACAGGGTTAAGCGATATATGGCTTGGTTATTACAGCATCACAATGATAGTGGAGAAACCTCACTACACGTCGGCCTATGATTTTGAAAATCGATCACTATTTTTGGCATCCGCTCCGGTAATAGATTCTGCAACCCTTACTTTACCGAAAGGAAAAGTATCAGAAGCAAAATGGGGAGATGGAATATATCAATGGGATATAAACATCATAGACAACGACCAAGACAATGTTACTGTAGAATTGTGGAAAAAAATAGGGTCTGGCAATTGGGTTAAAATAAACTCCACGGTTTCAGTATATCCAGCTAGAACGATTTCCTTTAAGCATTACCTAAATTGCAGTGATATCGGCACCAACTATTGGAAAGTGAATGTAACTGATATTTGGGGATATACTGCTACCACAGATGGTACTGATAACTTCGGAGTTGACAAAGATGATACCACGGCAGTTCAAGTAACTCCTGACGGAGTAGAAGTTAATAGATCTGATACAGAGCCTGGTAATACTTTGATAATTACTTATCGCATTTGGGATTCATCTAAAGGTGACTACGCTGAGGGAGCAAATGGATTCTTTAATATAACTTATGACGGGGTAAATCAGACTCCCAACCGGTATAATACTAGCGACTCAAACGGTTATGTCCGATTTTACTTTAATCCTGAAAATAACTTCTCAGTAGGTCCTCAAACGTGGAGAGGAGGCGTAATAAATGATGGTTGCTATTATGACTCGAATGTATTAGAGAGAACCCTTTACATAAACGGTACTTTAACCCTAAACTTAACTCAACCGGCAAATGGCTCTGTCTTCGCAGTTAATGATAATATTACTATAAGATTAAATATCTCTTCGGACGGTAGTGAAGTTCCTTCCGATGCCGTAGTTACTATTCAGTTGATAGACAAGAACAATAACGTAGAATCATGTACGCCTGTGTTAAATGAGGGAGGTGAAAACGCAAGCTGGTTTAACTGTACATGGGATACGACTGCTCATGTTGGTGGAGCATGGGATATACTGGTAAATGCTTCTAAATCTTATTTCAATTTTAATTCAACGTTATTTATTGACTGGTTTAATTTGACTAATACTCCGCCCAGCACGGCTAATATAAATGTAACTCCGAGTATAGGAGGCTGGGGGAGGAACTTTACTTTCACAATTGACGTAGATGATACCCAGAACGACGATGTAACATGTACGCTTTATACAAACACTACCGGAGTGTGGATTGAGAGGGGAAATGACACGGTGTATGGTGGGCATGGAACCTGTACAGTTACCGTTTCTCCTTTCTTGGGTAATGGTTTTAATTATTCTGATGTAGGAAATGATAACTATTTCAAGTTCAGAGTGGATGATAAAACGGAAGGTAATGTATTTGAAGTAAATTCTTCTGGACCAATAATAGAAAAAGATACTATACAGCTAATTTATATACAGGGCGATAATTCCGAAGTAAACCGCTCTAACTCACAGACAACAACATTTGTATTATTCGTAAATGACACTGATAAAGGCATTGGAGTGCAAGACCCGAACGTTTCTGTAAAATTTAATGTTACAACAGACGGGAGTAGTTATAATTTTGACGGTGAGAACTATACTAATTCCTCTGGCTATGTGATTTACTACTTTGACCCTGGTGATATTTACAATATAGGGATACAAAACTGGACTGCATATGTTGTCAATGATTTAGCTTATAAGAACGCAGTTTTGGGGGTATATACTACTACCATTCTCGGGGATCTTAATTACCAGATTGAGGAGCCGCAAGGATCTAGGATATTGAGAGGTAACAATGTCACAATAAGGCTAAATATAACAGATGACCGTAGTACACCGCAGTTAGTTCCTAATGCTGCAGTAAAGATAATTTTGACTTCAAACTTGACCGGGCAGAGCTTTGTTTGTAATGTTAATAATGAAACCGGAGCAAATGCTGGGTACTATAACTGTACATTTGAGACAAATAGTACGGTTCCAGCAGGAGCTTATAATATCACGGTTGAGGCCTCTAAGAGTTATTATAATAATATTAGTGAAGATGTTCCTTACATCGCAGGCGTAAGTTCATTTTTCCTTGAAACTAAACCGCATATCGAAAACCCGGTATTGATCACCACTACAGCAAATGGTTCATTAGGAGACGGAGGTTGGGGAGAGGATTACAACTTCAGCGTTTATGTATATGACTATGATATGGATACTTTAACGGTAAAACTATGGATTAACCTCAGCACTGGATGGACACAAAAAGGTACAACATTAGTTGATGGTAATGGAACGGTTTCATTCATTTTCAACGACGTTGACACTATAAACAAGGATGAAGTAGGTGATAGAAGCTTTTACTTCTGGGTCAGTGACTCGATATATAACAATCAAACTGATTACCAGAACTTTACAGTAGGAAAGGACGATGTATCATTTACCTTGATATCTGGAAACTCCACTTTCAACAGGTCAACTCCTGGAGATTACTTCTTGAATGTGAGCATTTATGACTCTGACTTAGGAGTTAAAATGGAAAGTGGCATAACTACTAATTTTTGGTACACCAAAGATGGAAGTACATTTGTTAGAAGCCCCAATGAGTTTACCGACTCTAATGGTGAAGCAAAAACAAAAATTACTATAAGTTGCGGCGGAGGATTCTCCGTTGGTCCACAATACTGGTTTAATGAGTTTTCAGGAGGAGCTTATTATAAGCACGTTAACTCCACGATTTATACCTATACTGTTGTGACAGAGCCTTTGACAGCCGTTATAGAGACACCTAACAATGAGGAGCCGCATCTTAGAGGAGCTTCTGATCCTATAAACATAAGTGTAAAAGTCACTGATGATTGTGGAGGGGTTGAGAATGCTTCACTAGTAATTAATATCCTCGGACCCAGTATTAAAGAATGCACGAATATAGTTAATATAAGTGGAGGGTATTATAATTGCACTGTATCTGATACTAGTACATATTCTTATGGAATTTATAATGTTACATCAAATGTCACTAAAGCATTTTATAACGGAACATATGTTATAAGTGAGAGTGCTTTTGCTATAGCTTCTGCTCCAGGTTTGCCTACTATCTGGGCGGATACTCCTCAAACACCTTACTACACCGATAATAGTTGGGGAGAAACATGGAGATTCTACGCTAGAGTGGAAGATGCCGATGGCGGTGATGTGAACGTTACTCTATGGAGCAATAAATCTGGTGCGTGGGAGCTAGTGAACTCTACTATGTGTTATTCCTGCTATGGTGGCGATATCTACTTCTATGAAAATAATCTCTTTACAGGCGACGATATAGGAAAACAATACTTCAAATTCAATGTAACAGATCAATATAATTATACTACGGAGTCTCTAGATAATGTAACCGTAAATCCGGATGATTTAGAAATTAACATAATCTCTGGCTTTTCTGAAACTGTAAATAGAGAAGGGAATGATACTGCACTCTTTGTAATCAGAATTAAGGATAAAGATAGAACTAAGGCATTAGGCATCGATGTTTATCTAGGAGAAGGGAGGAGTGGAATGTTCTGGGTGACAACGTCTGGAATAGAAAACGGGCCGGTTGATTCAGGAACATCGAATACTACTGAGTCTAATGGTTATTTGCGGTTAAACTTTGATCCAGATTCAAATATCCATGGAGTAGGGCTACAATACTGGGATGGAGGTATAATTGGAGATCCATGGTATACAAGTAGAAACTTATCACAAGATAAGGGCCAGAAATATGAGGTTACCATAATCGGGCAACTTAAAAATAACATAACTAATCCTACTTATGGTACTAATATTACTGTTGGAAGTTTAGTTGATATTAATGTGAGTATTTTCACGGATAATTCCACTCAGGATTATCAAGAGAATACTAGTGTTGTGATAAAAGTAAAATCATCAACTGGAAGCTGGATTAATTGTGAACCAGTAATTAGCGAAGGTGATGGGAAATACACTTGCACGTGGGATACAACCGGATTAGAAGGTGGCAATTGGAGTATCCTGGTTAATTCATCTAAACAATATTATAATGATAATGCTACGATATTCTGGAATTGGACGTATCTCAAGAACACTCCTCCAAATGCAACAGGTCTGAAGGTTAGTCCGAGTACAGGTGGCTGGGGCGAGAATTTCACGTTTTCAGTGAATGTTACTGACGCTCAAAATGATACAGTAACCTGTACACTCTATACCTCTAATGATAATGGAGCTACATGGATTTTACGAGGTAATGACACCGTTATAGACACGTATCCCGGGCCAGCTATATGCTCAGTGCAAGTCTCACCATATTTTGGAAATGGATTTAACAGCTCGGATATAGGGAAGAATCATACCTACAAGTTTGAGATAAAGGATACAACTATTGGGAACGAGTTTAATGTATCACCAGTTTCAGGTCCTCAGATAGAGCCAGACGATGTTACGATAGTCTACGTATGGAATAGTAGCGACATAGTGAATAGAGATACAGGAAATATCGACTTTATTTTGAAGGTTTATGACAATGACCTTAAAAACTATGCTGAAGGAGCTAATATCACTATTTGGATAACTACAGATGGAAGTAATTATAGTGGTAACTCAAGTTTAACTAACAGTTCTGGAGATATACTTATCAGTTTTGATCCAAGCTGTGATTATACCGCAGGAGTACAATACTGGTTTGGCAATATAACGGATTGGAGATTTAAATCTGCTAATACTTCTATTTATCTCTTAACTATAATCGGGAGCCTTGATAATCCATTTACACAACTTACTACACCTAATGTTGGATCAGAATTTTTGAGAGGAGAAAATATATCCTTCTCCGGTAGCGTTTATGATGACTGCTCTAATATTGTTAATGACGCAAATGTATCCTTCATATCTACTCACACTTCTTCTGGCAATGAATATCTATGCCAAGCCACCTACAACAATACGGACCAAGTATACAAGTGTACAAGAAATACTTCGGGAATGGAAGCTAGGTATTATAATGTCACAATGAACATATCTAAGGCATACTACGATGACTACGCTATAACTTATGAAAACAGGTTTTACATAATAACTGAACCCGAATTTTCAGGTATCTCTGTGAATCCAACCCAAGGAGGTTGGGGCGAAGTATTCTCCTTTACAGTTAATATAACTGATGACGACCTTGATAATGTAACATTATGGTTATATGCCCGGAGATACGGTACAGCTGAATGGAATAATCTAAACTCCACAAGCATTGTTGGAGCATTGAACGAGACAGTAACTTTGACAGCGAGTCGCTTTGATTCAGTTACATATAATGCGTGGCAAGGACCTGATAATGAAACTTGGGAGTTTGTATTTAGAGCAAGGGATAATAGCTCTAGGAACAATGATCTTTACAGTTCTACAGTAAACTTCACAATAGAACAGGATGATGTAAGGTTTGAGATAGTCTCAGGCGACGGAGAATCGATATGGAGAAATGGTACGGATACTGAAAGACTTGTGGTAAGAGCAATAGATGCTGACACTAATCAACCATTACCGGCGAGTATGAGCATAAATTTCAGTATAACAGTAAATGGAACTGACTTTGAAACTTCATTCAAAAACATAACCAACAGCTCGGGATATGCGGTATACGAGTTTAGTCCAACCTGCAGTTATACAACAGGAATACAATATTGGAAAGTAACCTCAGATAATAACCAGTATTACAAAAATAGTGAATCGGACAATTATACAATCATACTTTATGGAAATCTATCTTCTACAATAGAACTTCCAGATATATCTGTTCCAGGATATAAGGCATATGCTTATCTTAGAGGTACTGATGTACCGATCTCAGGTTTATTAGAGGATGACTGTGGGAATCCTGTTGAAAATGCAACTGTAACATACACCATAGAAAAAGGAAATCCCGTAAAAATTGCTCCAGGCGCTTCTGTCGGACTAGGTTACTATAACTATACATGGACAGAGTCAGGAGGCAAACCCTATGGCTACTACAATATTACTATGAGTTCTAGCAAAGACTATTACGCTAGCAATACCACAAAGAAAGAAAACGCCTTCTATTTGGCGGATGATCCGTATCTCGGAACCCCTGCGCTTACAGTAGAGGATGATTATGGATGGGGTGAGGACTTCACATTTTCAGTACCTCTTGAGGATTGGGATGGCGACATTGTTAATGTAACTCTACTAAAGAAAAAAGAAGGAGAAAATTGGACGGTAATTGATTCTAAGAATGCTACTACTTCTACGGTGCAATTCATCGAGAGCTTTACTCCAGACGACATGGGACTAAACTATTACAAGATAAATGCCACCGATCCATGGGGCTTTTCTACAGAAAGCACCATTAAGAATTTCACGATAATCGAAGATGATATAGCGGTGTACATAAATGAGGGCGGAGGCAAAGACGTAAATAGAAAGACAGGTTCACAGCTCCTAGAGGGCTGGTTTAAGGATATAGATACGGGGCAAGGGGTTCCAGATGGAGTTGAAGGTAAAATTTGGGTAACCCTTGATGGATCAACTTATACTTTAGAATTTACTTGTAATACAACAACAAAGAATTCTATACCTGGTTACTGTGGAGTTTACTATACTCCGCCATGCAGCTCTGAGGTGGGTACGCAGTATTGGAAAGTAGGTGTAACTGACAGCAGATACAAATCTGTTAATGCTAGTGATAGCATCACAGTGAAAGGACAATTAAACACAACGGTAGTAAGCCCAGATGACGGAATAATCCTAAATCGTGGAACTACAGAAGTCTTACTTAATGCGACAGTATGGGATGAATGTGGAAATGAAAAAACTTATGAACAAAATCTTGAGGTAAGATGGTATAATAGTACATCAACAGTAAGTTCTAATTTACTGGTAACAGGCAATAATGTGACTTGGCAGGTTCCCGATAATTATGAGTTAGGCCCAGAGACTATATACGCAGATGCAGGTAATCTACCGAACTATAATAACGCCAATACAAACTGTGAAGCGTATTGCGGTAATGTATCGGTTGATATTTATGGCTGGAGTCAATTATACTCTATTGCCCCTGTTAATGGTACTATACTACAAGCATGGGAAGGCAGAGAAGATATCCGGTGTGTTGTGAAAGATCCTGATTTAGAGTGGCCAGGTTGGATCGTAGGTTACCCCGTAGAGTTCTTTAAAGATGGAATTTCCGTATGGAATGATACAACAGATGATAATGGGGAAGCTATTTGGGGAAGACTAATCGCATCTGAAGGCTGGTACTTGGCGGAGGAGAGCTATGGTTGGCATAATATAACGTGCAGAATAAAAGACAACGCATCTAAATTTTATAATGTTTCAGTATCTGAGATAAGCTCATTAATATTTGTGAATAGAACCTTAGTTCTTGATGATTTTTCTGCAAATCCTGCAACAATATATAGAAACGATTCATTTTCGCCTAATGAAAGCGTGATTTCAGTTACTTTAATTGATTCTGATGCAACTATTGGTGGAGAAGAGAATGCGACTGTATTCTTCTATAATCACACTATGGACTATATTGGCGAGTGCAAAACTGATAGTAGTGGGACTTGCTCAATCATATTTAATCCCTCAGATACGATAGCTCCAGGTATATATGATATATATATGAATGCTACTTCTTCTGATCCTAAGGTTGCTAATTTAAGCATCAGTAAGATTTCTTTAACTGTGCTCGGCAAGTTAAATGTTAATATAACATCGCCAGAGCCTAGAACATACACTAAATATAGCAGCATACCTCTAACTGCAATAATTACTTCAGAAAATGGAGATCAAATAACAGATGCTTATGTCGCCTGGTATAACTCAAGTGGGGATATAATTGCAGTAGGTAATGGAAGTGAGACGTGGAGTACCGGGAGTTTAGCGGTTCAAAAAACAGGGGAGCAGGTTATAACAGCAAATGCAAGCAAGGACTATTACGATAGCAATTCTGGGGTTGTGACTATAGTGATTGGCGGAGAGGCTAAGGTTGAGTATCTTGCTCCGAAATCAGATACAAATTATCCAGATCCTATTAGCATATCATGTCTAGTAAAAGACGTCACCTATGATACTGGAATTGAAAACTATACCGTTGACTTTTGGAAATCTTATTCTGGAGAAGAGTACACTTATCTGAGTACAGAGAAGACTAATTCTTCGGGCATAGCGAACTATACCTGGGTGCCTCCTAAAAAGGGCACAGTCACTTTCAGATGTAATATAACAAGTGAGAGCAACTATACAGTGAATTCCACTAGGGGAGATAATGTATCCTCCTTTACTATCACAATTAGGGATATAAAGCCGCCTACAATTTCTAGTGTAGTCATTTATCCCAATCAGAGCTTCGAGGCCTATACGACTGTCAATATTTCAGCAAATATCACCGACGATTCAGGTATTGAAAACGCATGGGTACGAATTATTACGCCGAATGAGTCTGTTGTCATAATAGATATGCAAAATGTTTCTTCGATTTATTCAGCTCAATATGACCCTCCAGTTGATGGCAGATATAAAGTTGAAATACACGCTGTAGACTTACCGCCTGACAGCAACGAGAATATGGTTTACAGCTATATCTACGTATGGGGTAAAGCAAATGCTACGTTAAATAATACACCAATAAGTGTAAATCTATGGAATGTATTCTACAATAAAGGAGAAACATTTGAACTTTCATTGAATTTCACAAATTATGGTAATGGCACAGCTTATGCCGTGAATATCACCTATAATGACACAGATCCTGAAGTCGATTTAGAATTCATTCCAGATTCTTGGGAGTGTGGAAATGTAAACAAGAGCGAAAGCTGTGCTATTAATGTAAATGTTACAATACCCTCTGCGACTACCCAGAGAACTATCATAGTACAAGCAAATGCTACTTGGAGGAATCCAGACAGAACCATTAATATCTCGACCGTGACAACTGCAGCGGTTGTTAAAGATAATAGAGTAATAGAATTTGCTGTAATACCTGATATGCCCTTTATAACTCCCCACGGGACAATTAGCTCAACAAGTATTGTGCTCCTCTCGTCGGGCAATGCTAATGTAGGTAAAACCAATGTCAGTGCTAGAGACGGAGATGAAATTAATAAACTACATGATTACTGTCCAGATTGTAAAGTTAGAATTGAAAATGAGAAAATCTATTATATCAGCAGCCTGCCATGGGGGACAAACAAAACAATGCTCCTCACAGTTGAAGTTCCCACCTATCAGCCTCCTGGAACTTATATTACTCACGTCTGGGCAGAACCTGAAAACGCGGCTAGTATACAGTTCCCATTAACGATAGAGATTCCGGGAAATGCCTCTTGGCAAGTTTCACCCAATGATCTCGGTAATACTACCTCCTTCGTTCCTCTTCCAGGGCAGTATACCGAGGGTAAGATAGGAGACATAGTTATTACCAATATCGGAAATGTCAGAATCGATTACTCAGCTTCTACTCCAAGCATATCTGATATGAACGGTACTACGATACAGGCCATATTCACAGATACTGGTACCTCTGAGAACTATGCATATCCCGGAAATTCTATAGTACTGGAAGTAAACTACTCTATCCCATATACTGCTGAAATGGGCACATACTGCGATAATATAAGAATAGATGTAACTAACGCTGAGTCAGTACCGCCAGAAGAAGCTGAACCCACATGGATATATATCCCCTTCTGCTTGGAGGTTACGGAGCCCAAGACTTACTGGAATCACACTCCAGAAGTAATTTCAGCGGAAGTTCTCCATGGTACAAGCGGTTATTTAGCTAACGTAACCATAGTCAATACTGGTAATACGCCAGCGATTATCCATGTTTCTACTAATGGCTCAATATCCACTAATATCACTAATATTAGCTTAGAGGTGGGGGAATCTATATCGGTGCCTCTAAACTACTCAGTAAATTATACTACTCAGCGGATATACGATATCTCCTACCTCATAACGGATAATGAAACAGTTAATATTACACGGTATACGATAGTAAATCTAACAGTCCACCCATATTCATTTGAGATTACTTATCCTACAGAAGCGGATAGAGCCGTAAATAAAGTAGCAGGAGAAATATTAACAATACTCGTGAACGCTACATATGGAATGCCTATATCTTCAGGAATGAAGTTTACTGTTGAAATATCAAATGAGACGGAAACTATAATTTTCAATGATTCCGAAGTCAATTCCAGTTATGATCCAGATACAGGGTTATGGGCCATTAATGTAACAATTCCAGAACTTGGAGATCCAAGTGCACCTGAGAGAGTGGCGAGCATAAATGTTTCAGCCAACTATACGGATATTGGATTTGTCCTATCAGATTACGAGCAAAACGCGTTAGTTTATAAAGACACAGTTAAGCCTATTTTATTCGTTTCGGTTACCCCTTGGTTTGGCTTAATAAATGACACAATAAACCTCTCTGTAATGGCTACAGATGCCGGAGGCATTAATAAGATCTCTGGAAATGTGACTATTGAAAATGAAACCTATGATCTAAATTTGACATATACCGGTAATTATGAAAACACATATACATACGAAGGGAACTTCAATAATACCCGCCGATCCGGCATATATCATGTGAGCATAGTAGCGTGGGATACTTCAAATAACTCGGAAATAATTGAAACAGATTTCGGTATATATTCCCCAATAAGTATAGGAGGGGTGGTAGAGGGGGCTAATGACACTATTGTAAATGCTAATTTCACTCTCTATGAAGCAGGTTATTACGGAGATTCTAGCAGAATATTATATAATATTAGTTCAAATGAGTCAGGTTATAACGAGACGATTGCAAACACGACGTATGATGTTGGCATAAGGGTTTATAAGCATGAAGTAATTTTCAAGGGAATAACTGCAGATATACTTTCAAGAGCGATTAAGGTTGACCGTATCTCCGAGAATATCTCGATTTCTAATCCACCTGCAATAGGGTATGCTGGCCTGGCGATTGAGGCTGAATATGATACAAGTGACATTACTATAAAACTGGATTTCTCAGGCGTTGCTTATAGTAATATTAGCAATTTAGCGGTCTATAGATGCTCAAATTGGAGCATAGATCTCAGGAAGTGCTATGACTCTGAGTGGACTATGCCAACCGTAACAAAACTAGACGAAGAAAATAAGATTATTGAAGTTTGGACTTCAACTCTCTCAGCATATGTGGTCGGAGAACCAGATATATCAAGAGATATAACATCACCGGAAATAACCATAACTTCCCCAGCACAAGAAACAACATCGAGTTGCTCAGCAGATGTTGATATGAAGGGTAGCATCGAGGAAGACGTTTCTGATCTTAGTTGGGTCGAGTATAGAATTGATGGAGGAAACTGGACGAGAGCTAATATTTCCCTGGGTACAAGTATGGTGGAAGACCTTAGTTTGACATGCACAAGCAAAAAGAGCTGCGAATTCCAGTTAAATCTCACAGATCTTTCATATGGTGACCACACAGCTGAGATAAGAGCCAATAATAGCGCGGGACTCCTCTCAGATACAGAGAAGCGTACATGGAGCATTATTTACTGTGGTTCTCCCCCGGCTCCGCCACCAGCCGGAGGCGGCGGCGGTGGAGGCGGCGGAGTAGCAGCGCCTGTTGTAAATATCACTCCACTAAAAGAAATGTTGAATGAAAGCTTAGAGGAAGTAGCAAAGGAACCTAAAGTTCCATCATTTAGTGTAGAAACAAATCTTGGCAGCGTAGAGTTGTATCCAGGTGAAGAGAAATGGTATTCAATTTGGATCACTAATCATCTCAAGAGGAATCAGTCGGCTAATCTAACTGTAGTTGGCAGAGCAGCTAAGCATATTGAGCTTTACTGGGACGGTATTAAACTCCATACTAAAGATACGATAACAATAGATCCTCAATCAACCGAAAACGTTAGAGTGAGAGTTTATGCGTTATCAGCCGAGAAAGAGGGTATCTCTACAGCAGACATAGTGATAAAGATAGACGGTAAAACTCACATAGTACCTGTAACGGTGAAGGTAGTTGAGAAGAAAGAGCCGTTGATGGATGTTAAGGTGGAGGCTATTACGAAGGAGCTTTCGTTGGGTAGTCCTTTGAAGTTTTATGTTTCTCTTTATAATCTTGGTTTTAAGGA
>Ga0180886_103_pt1 | contig 100010 bp, 104 predicted proteins | sample Deesub1362A_J573_FD_124183 | JGI IMG/M metagenome (GOLD analysis project Ga0180886, IMG submission 124183) | Candidatus Hydrothermarchaeota archaeon JdFR-18 | reverse complement strand
GGCAGGGTGGTTTATGCTAATAGGATGTGTGAGGAGGTGATGGGTTATTCGAGGGAGGAGTTTTATTCTCCAGGCTTTGATTTTCTTTCGCTTATTGCCCCTGAGTCTCAGGGTATAGTGCTTGAGAACTTCAGGAGGCATATGCGGGGCGAGGAGGTCCCTCCCTACGAGTACACGCTTTTAACGAAGGACGGTAGAAGGATCATTGCGATTCATACTACGAAGCTGATAGAATATGGAGGTGAAAAGGCTATTCTCGGGATCATAACGGACATAACTGAACGCAAACAAATGGAAGATAAACTGAGAAAGTTGTCTGTAGCTGTTGAAGCTTCTATGGAGGGAATTGCTATCCTTAATAACAAGGGGGAATATATTTTTTTGAACGATGCTCATGCTAAAATCTATGGATACGAGAGTCCTAAGGAACTGATAGGAAAGACATGGCGGATTTTATACGATGAGAACGAACTTCGCAGGTTCGATAGAGAGATTATGCCTAGGCTCCTTAAGGAAAGGAGATACAGAGGCGAAGCTATTGGAAAAAAGAAGGATGGAAGTAGATTCTTTCAGGAACTCTCTCTAACTGTTCTGGAGGATGGAGGATTCATATGTATTGTTCATGATATAACTGATAAGAAGAGAGCGGAGGAGCTGTTAAAAAAATCTGAGAAAGAATATCGTGACCTAGTTGATAATGCTCCTATAGGAGTTTATAAAACAACGTTAGATGGTGAAATTTTATATGCAAATAGGTCCTTAGCTGAGATGCTCGGTTATAATTCTGTTGAAGATCTGCCTCGTAAGGTTGAGAAGGGATGCACAAACTCTGTAAAATGGTTGTCACTAATCGACCAACTTAGGAAATCTGGACGTATTGATATGGCAGAGCTGGAATTAGTAAGGAAAGATGGAAAAACTATAACCGCGCTTTTTAGCGCAACTCTGAGTGGTTCTGTTCTTTCAGGCATGATAATGGATATAACCGAGAAGAAGAAGCTAGAACAGGAAATCAGAGATATTTTAAATGCTGCACCAGACGTGATACATGTGATTTCTCCAGAGATGAAGATCACTCATAAGAACGCAATGAGTCAGAGAGTCTTTCCCCAGATTAAGGTAGGCGATTACTGTTACTCAGTCAAAGGCAGGAACTATATATGTGATGGCTGTGGAGTTAAGAAAGTTTTTGAAGATGGAAGAATGCATGAGCATGAGTCTATTTTTAAATTGAGTAGCGGTAAAGAGGTTATTATGCATTCCACTAGTGCGCCTGTCTTTGATGATAAAGGCGAAATAGTGGCTGCTGTAGAAATCCTTAGAGATATTACCGGCAGAAAAAAAGCTGAAGAGAATCTAAAAATAGCTTATGAAGAGCTCAAAGAATTGGATAAACTTAAGGACGATTTTCTTGGCACGGTTTCTCATGAGCTTCGCACTCCCCTTACATCCATAATAGGTTCTTTGGATATACTAAAAGATGACTGTAAGAAAATCTTGAAAAAAGACCAGATGGAATTGCTAGAAATAGCCCTACGGGAATCTGAACGGCTTGATTCTCTAATCAGTGATTTATTGGAAATGGTCAGAACGGAAAATAAGCTTACTAGGATGGCTAAAATGAAAATATCTACTAATGAGCTTTTGGAAAGTGCTGTCGAAGGAGTAAGAATGCAGGCAAATAAGAAGAAAATCAAGCTCCATGTAAGTATCGAAAAGGGATTACCCCAGATTATAGGGGATATCGATCAACTAAAGAGGGCTATTATTAATCTGCTTACAAACGCTATCAAGTTTAATAAGATCGGAGGGGAAGTTGTATTAGATGCAAGATCAACCGGCTCTAACCTAATTATTAGCGTTTCCGACACAGGGATCGGCATACCTAAAGGAGAACTCGATAAAATATTTGAGAAGTTTTATAGGGTAGAAACGGGTACAACTAGGTTACATGGTGGAACTGGTCTGGGATTAGCTATTGTTAAAAAAATTATACATGCCCATGGAGGAGAAATTAAGGTTGAAAGTAAATTAGGTGCAGGAAGTAAATTTACCATAATTTTACCTTTGGAGGATAAAAAATGAGTAAGATAATGGTAGTAGATGATGAAGAAAATATAGTAAAAATAGTTAAGACGATGTTAGAGAGCGCAGGACATGATGTGATTACTGCTAATAGTGGAAGAGAGTGTCTAGAAATATTAAAACATGAGAAGCCGGATCTCATCTTGATGGACGTGATGATGCCAGGCATGGATGGATGGGAAACCTGCCGAAAGATAAAAGAAAATTCAGAGACAAAAGATATTATTGTATCCATGCTCACTGTAAAATCTGAGGATGAAGATAAGGTAAAGAGTTTCGATGAAGCTATAGCCGATTGGCATATCTCCAAGCCAATTAGAAAGGAAAGGCTTGTCCAGACAGTTGAATGGCTTCTGAAAAGGCCTTTTAAGCGGGAAGAATAAACTCCAGAGAAGTTTGCTAGTTTCTCTTTAATATATAATGAGACTTTTTATTATACTCTTTCTAATAATATCGCCTACTCTAGCTTATGCCTACGAAGTGGATGATATAATAACTTTTGCCGCTCCTGATTCAAGCTATTCTGCTTTAATTGAGCTTATTGATAATGCGAGTAGTATCTACATTAACGGATATACTTTCGAGAGCACTTACCTATCGGAAAAGCTGATAGGCAAGGAGAAAGATGGAAGTGAGGTGATAATTATCTTAGAAGGCTCTCCAGTGGGGGGTTTATCCATTAATGAAAAGAATTTGTTAGAGGAGATGTCATCTTCAGGCGTTGCGCTCTTTTTTAACAGGGCCCTCAACATTAGCTTTAATCACGCTAAATATATAATAGCTGATAATAACACCGTTCTCATAACTACTGAGAATTTCGGCGAAACAGGATTTCCACGAGACGGTTCTCATGGAAATAGAGGGCTAGGGGTAATACTAGCTGACCGTAATTTAGCTATGTTTTTTGTAGAATTATTTTTTAGAGACCTTAATATGAGCAAAAGAATTACTGAGCTTTCTGGTTTTAAATCCGCCGAGTTTACGGTGAAAAAGAATTATAAGGCTGAATTCTCTACAGAACGCTACCATGGAAGATATACTGCTATACCGGTTGTTGCACCCGAAGACGCTGTAGAAGGCATAATACGGCTTATAGAATCAGCTAATGAGTCTGTATATATAGAGCAGATGTACATTTACAGGTTCTGGGGCTCTAAAAGGGAAGGATACCGCCCAAATAAGTTCTTAGAAGCTTCTATTGACGCGGCTAGGAAGGGGTGCGTGGTTAAAATTCTTATGGACTCCACCTGGTATAACATTTTAGAAGATGACCCTCAGAGTAATCTCAAGACAGCCAAGTATGTAAACTCCTTGGCTAAAAGGGAGGGTTTAGATATTGAGGCTAGGCTAATAGACCTAGATAAGGCAGGCTTCGAGAAGCTTCACGCTAAAAGCGTGATAGTAGACGGTAAGATAGCTCTCATTTCAAGTATAAATTGGAATGAGCATTCACCGACGAAAAATAGAGAGGTTGGAATCATAATAAATGGAGAGCCTGTAGAGTTTTATAGAAGGGTATTCCTCTCAGACTGGGCTGTATCACAAGATAAAAAGTCTCCCAAACCGGTTCTATTGATAATGGGGGTAATTTCTATAATAATTCTGATCGCCTGGTGGGAAAAGAAGTAGTATAAAAAAATTAGAGTATCTGAGGGGATTTCCTACGTACAACACCGCGTATTCCATCACTATGTCTTCTGTTCTGCCAATTAGCTTTAGCTATTTCGAATCCCTCAAACAATCTCTTAAGATGTTCCTCCCAAGAATAACTCTCGATCTTTAATCTTGCGTTTCTACAGAGCTTTTCCCTGTATTCATCGTCTTGGAGCACCTTTACTATTTTTTCAGCGAGCTCATGATAATCCTTATTATTTTCTAAGAATATGCAATTTTCCCCTTCTTTATAATATGTTAAATCGGATTCAGGCTCTGCTGGAACTATCACAGGCAACGCTGACGCCATAGCCTCCATCACGACAAAAGCTTGAGATTCATGGAAGGACGGAAACACAAAAACATCTGCCATTGAATAATAGCTCGGAGTGTCTTCCCACTCTACCCATCCCGTAAATATGCAATGACTCTGAATCGCTAACCTCGTAGCTAACTTCTTATATTCCTCGAGCTTTGACCCTCCTCCTGCAAACACAAAATAGACCTCCCCAATTTGCCTAATAACTTCAGGAGCCGCTTTTATCACGGTTTCCACATTCTTTTCATGCGACATCCTACCTAAATTAAGAACAACTTTAGCATCTTTTCCTATCCCCAAAGTTTCCCTGAACGAATTATCTTTATTCGGAGAGAATTTTAATGTATCCACAGCGAAGGGAGCATATATTATTTTGTCATTTGGAATATTTATCCTTGTCAACTTTTCACGAAATTTTCGAGTGGCTACGAATATTATACTCGAGCATTTATAGTGCCTCTTAACAACTTCATCTACAAATCTCTTAAATTTCTGCTCCGGCAGTAGACGTTTACCATCTAGCTTGAATGCATTAGAGAGCATGACACTTTCATCGTGGTGGCAAAATAAGCTGATGGGTTTTCCCATTAGATAAGCTAAACTCAGGCTAGCTGAACCTAAGGGGGCCAAGTCATTTATAAAGACTATATCGGCTTTTTTAATATGTTTAGCGAGCTTCAGGCTTGGTATAGCGGGATAATAATTTGCTACTTCTATCGGTATGCACGGGGTAAGAACGACCTCAATACCCTCAACTAATGGTTCAACTCTCTCTGTGAATCGAGGAGCTATTAAAGTGATATCATACTTATCTCTAAGGAGAGGAAGGATGCTCCTGAGATATGTTAAAACTCCATCTTTCTTTGGCGGATATGTATCAGCTACTACTACTAGCTTTTCCATGTAAATCAACTCATATAAGGTCTGTTAAACTACTTATTATGCTACTTTGAGTTATCAACCCTACCATCTTTTTACCCCTCACCACAGGAATTCTTTGATATCCGGTTTCCACCATTAATTTCATAACCTCTTTCAATGGAGTATCTTCCTCAACTGTCATAATTTTCCTCGCCATTATCTCCTCTACTCTCAGATTCATTGCATCATTACCTACGAGTATTATATCTCGATGCGTTATTATTCCCTTAAGTTCATCCTCCTCAACAACAGGCAAACCACCTATTCCTTGTCTCGTCATTACAAGCTTAGCGAATGCTACGATGTCGGTAGGTTTTATGGTAACTACCTCTTTTAGCATTACATCTTTTGCCTTTAGTTTAATCATAGTTATAAATACTCAAGTTAATATAAAATAATTATCAGGATGACTCAAATAGAATTAGCTAGGAAGGGAGCAACATCAAAGGAAATGGAGGAAATAAGCCAGAGGGAAGGAATAGAAGTTGAAATACTTAGAAGAAGGGTAGCGTCAGGTAAAATAGTGATACCGCGAAATGTGGTAAGGGAGGATATTACTGCAATTGGCGTAGGATACGGTCTAAGAGTTAAGGTGAATGCCAATATAGGTACTTCTCCAGATCGCTCCTCGGCTGAAGAAGAGATAAAGAAGGCCGAGATAGCGGTTAGATATGGAGCTGACACGCTTATGGACCTTAGTACTGGGGGGGATCTGGATAAGATCAGAAGGAGGATAATGGAGATCCCGGTGCCTCTTGGAACGGTGCCTATCTACCAAATTGCTGTTGAAGCTACGAGAAAAAAGGGGTCTATAGTTGAAATAACCGAAGATGATGTATTTAGCGTTATCGAGAATCAAGCAAAAGAAGGCGTTGACTTTATGACGATCCATGCAGGTATAACTAGTGATAGCTTACAGACCCTTCTTAATCAAAAAAGACTTACGGGTATAGTTAGTAGAGGAGGATCATTACTGGCTTCATGGATGCTTCACAATGATAAAGAGAACCCATTATATGAGGAATTCGATTATTTGCTAGAAATTGCAAAAGAATACGATGTGACCTTGAGCCTAGGGGATGCCCTACGACCGGGGAGTATACACGACGCTACTGATAAGCCGCAAATACATGAACTCCACATCCTCGCTGAGCTGGTTGAGAAGTCGAGAGAGAAAGGTGTTCAGTGTATGGTAGAAGGACCGGGGCACATACCTATTAACGAGATCGAAGCTAATGTAATATTGGAAAAGAGAATATGTAAGGGAGCTCCCTTCTATGTTCTTGGTCCAATAGTTACTGATATCGCTCCAGGATACGATCATATTACAGCTGCTATTGGCGGTGCCATAGCGGCCATGGCCGGAGCAGATTTCCTATGCTATGTCACTCCTTCTGAACACTTAGCCCTGCCTGAAATTGAAGACGTCAAGCTAGGAGTTATAGCTGCAAAAATAGCTGCACATGCTGCTGACATTGCTAAAGGACTAGATCTCGAGAAAGACTATGAGATGTCTAAGGCTAGAGCGGATCTTGATTGGGAGAAGCAGTTTAAAGTCTGTATTGATTCTGATAAGGCATCTAAACTAAGAAGAGAGCGTCATCCGAAAGATGAGAGAGTTTGCACGATGTGTGGCGAATTCTGCGCAATGAAGACCGTAAAAGAGTTTTTCAGTTAATATTCTATTATAACATAGATCTGATCCCATTCAAAGTCCTGGTTACCTGAGCCCCCATTTTCATATTTAACCTGTACATCTTGGATCTCTGTTGCATGAAGTGATGAGGATATAGAAGTGAAGTAGGAGGTTACGTCCAGACTATATATTGCATACGAGCTTGTTGCTTGTCCAGTAAAAGTACCCCACTCATAAGCAGAACTATTCCCTACTGAGATAGTCCTTGAAGGGTTTCCTACAGTTCTCCTGTCTCTCCAGTAGACTACGCATGAGGTGATCTCTCCTATACTGCCAGTGGGGTCATCGAACTTCACGATTTCAATATCCCCGGGGTCAACGGTTATTATATTTGTACTCTCTGCATTGTCAAGCTCTGTATCAATTATATCTGAACTTCCGCTAGCATTTCCTCCGCTATAAAGTATCTCGGTCTTGTTTCCTTCTCCTACCCTACCTAATCGCATAAGGTTTGAGTCTTCGTTTCCAAAGGAGTCCTCTGCCCTCACAATATAATAATAGGCAGTAGTGCCTACACTAGAGTCATTATAGGATGTTGAAGTCGTAGTTGCTATTGGTGTAGCAGGAGTAAAATCGCTTGAAGTTCCCCTATATATCTTATAGGTTATGGGAGCACTATCATCCGTTGCCGGCTGCCATGACAAGATAACATACCCTGAGTAATCCTCTAATTTTTGCAAGCCATTAAACCATGGCGGTGTAGTATCTAGGGCTTCAGCCGGAGAGAAACTACCTGGCATTACCACAGCTGAATTGTAGGTAGAGGATCCATAGACAAGCTCAATACACCTGCTGCCTCCTCCACTAACTGAAACTTCAAGTTTAAGCATATCTCCATAGGGGATCGTCAGGCCAGCGGTATTAGTTATGGTAAACACATATAATGTAGACTCGTTTAGCTTGTTTTCTGACTCTTTACCTATAGTAGTACCATTGTGCGATAGTTTTACTGTTACGCTTGGCTCATTTGTCGGATTTATCTGGAGGTATGTATCTATGTTTCCAGTTATATTAAAATCTCCTGTTGAATTCAGTGGATCAATTATCCATGAAACAGAACTACCCCCACAGATAGTTTCATTTACTTGTGTAGTTCCCTCGTTAAAGCTTAGATTATGTCCTGTAACCAGAAAGAGCACCGCTTGGGGCATGGTTGCCTCTTGTTCTGATTGAGTCGCTTCTGTGGCGCAACTATCCGCTAGTTCTAGAGGCCCGAGCATCCCCTCGATTCGAGTGCTTAGTCCAGTTATATTTACAGCTATTCCTCGCGTAATATCGTTGATATTCCCTATTTTTATGATGTCCCCAGAGCTATCATAAGTCACATTAATCTCTTCTTCAGCTATTGATATATTAAATCCTGTATAGTTCTCTTCTATATAAGAGGCCCATTCCCCTGAGAGGTTGTTTTTAATTGCAGTAGTATCATTCCCATAGAGGAGGAAATAACTGCAGCCTGCTTTTTTAAAGCTGTTCTTTATGTCTTGATATGTATAGTATGTTGCATCTGCCTTAAGAAGAAGTAATGTGGCATCACTTCCAGATTCTGCCATGTGGATAAACGAGGCAGCTAATATAATAGCAGGAATTGTCAGCAGAAAAGCCATTGCACTAAACACAAAACCTCTATTATCCAAAATTTATTCCCTCCAGATTTTCAAGGTGACCCAGGCAAACTGCCGTTTTATAGCGTTAGAATAAGTAACCAAGTCTTGACCTATATTGCTTGGAGCTCTAATTACATAGAAACTGCCTTCTCTCTTTGGGTTTGCGGAGACCTTAATATACACATAGTTGTCTTGTCCTTCTATTAGAAGGCTTTCGTCGAGTTGGACTTTCGCGTAGGTATCAGCTGCAGTCATAAATGAGGTCCAACTACCACCCCTAAGGTCATCACAGGTCTGCTGTGAACTATAAATTGCATACCATGCTCTCACACCTGCATCCTCAGCGATTCCCTCCAAATAATAGTTGAATTTATCAAAATCCCCAGATGCTATATAGAAGGAACTCTCATATATAGGAGGATTATTCCCATTTCTAGGGCAAAGTTCTTCTGCGACCGATGATCCACTATGGGACACTTGGGCGATTACGCCGAGTAGTTTATATAACTTTATAAAGTCAAGTCTCTTTGCCACGGAAATATCCTTGGCCGCACTGAGGTTACCATGCGTCACATTAACTAATATGGAACCATTATATTCCAATTGATAGCTGTAATTATAATAGCTTGGTACCAAAGTTTGCAGTACCTGTGTTACAACACTTTCATTAGTCTCTTCAGTATTCTTTCTAGCAATCATAACTTCTAGTACATCCTGAGCAACTCTCTCCTCTCTTATAAGCCCCCATGAGTGTAGAGTCTCTGACCCGCCTATCTGCGATACCGCTGCAACTATAATAAAGACCGGTATGAGTGCCAGTACGGCATCCATGGTAAATATAAATGCCCTGTTCATTATTTCCACACATATACTTTTATCTTACCTGTCTCTATACCTGTTAAGAAATCTGTTCTAGGCGTGCCTGATTGTATAAATACTCCTGTCCTTCTGTTATTTCTTCTAAACATCGGCCAATCTGAACCACTGCCCATGGTATTAAATACGTAGAGGTAGTTGTCATTTGAGCCTACTGCTATGTCTAGTATGCCATCACCATCTAAGTCTGCTACCGCTGGAGAAGAGATAATTTGGCCTCCAGTAGCGTATCTCCATCTCAAGGTGCCATCATGATTGAGGATATATAGATAGTGGTCATTTGACCCTATAATTACTTCTAACTTACAGTCTCCATCTACATCGGCAATAGCAGGGGAAGACCTAACATCTCCTCCGGTTTCATAGCTCCATAGAAGGGAACCGTCCTCGCTGTTAACTGCGTAAATCTTATCATCATCTGACCCGAATATTACTTCCTTTTTTCCATCTTCATCTATATCTGCAAGCGCTGGTGAACTCCGTATCCTATCGCCCGCTGTGAAGTTCCATAACGAGCTACCGTCATCTCCATTTAATGCATAAAGAACATCGTTATCAGAGCCCACTATGACCTCTTTTATGCCATCGTCATCTACATCATAGACTGCCGCTGAAGAGATTACGTCACTTGGAGTAGGTAAGGCAAAGCTCCAAATAGAAATAGGCGGCCAGCCATTGGTGAAGCCTTCAATATAGTCATCAAAGGATCCCTCTCTCTCCCCTCCTACGATGATATCATAGTCACCATCATTACTTACATCTTCTAGTACTGGAGTTGCCACGATTTTTCGCTTCCACTGCGAATAGTTTTGCCCTGTCGTATTCAAAATAACTAACTTATCATCTTGTTCATAGGGTATGCTTGTATCCCCCGCCCCAATAACAATCCAAGTTTCTCCCCCTACATCGCCTACCGCTGGAGAAGAAAAGATAGGACTTCCAATCTCATAGCTCCATGCTAAGGAGCCGTCGTGATTGATTGAGTAGACATCTTCGTCGGTTGATCCTACAATAATTTCGTAAAATCCATCATCATCTAGGTCTGCATATGCAGGTGAAGATGAAGGGTAGTTATTCCCGCTGAACTCTACAGAGTAACCTTTATCTGAGGTGCTCCAGTTTTTTGTTCCGTCACTATTTAAGGCATATACATTGTTGTCATGAGATCCAAATACCACTTTATTTCCGTCACCGTATAAATCAACGATCAAAGGAGATGACATTACACGTCCTCCTGTTTGATACTTCCATTTTAATCCAAAGCTGACATTGAGGAGACCAATTACCCTTTCCGCCACATCTAGCCGTGTAGCTGAGGAGATATTAGAAGAAATGCTTGCACTATCATTAGTAAGAACAAGCTCTCCAGATTGATATACCCCCATTATATCAAGCTTTGTGTTTCCAGAGGAGTTTATTATCTGTATCCGTAGGTTATATCCCCCTGATAGCTTTTTTATAGATTCTTTTAGCTGAGAGCTACTAATATTACTTGAAATTGCTTCTAACTTTGCTGGATCGAGAATGTGGTTGAGAGTCGCATTTACATATTCACATGTGTCCATTTTAGATGCAAATCCTAATACCTCCACAGAGGTACTATCCCATATCTCTGGCTTTCCAGGAGTTTTTATTAGAATATCAGCAATATCAGATGCGGTTCTATGACTTGAGAATATTAAAACATAATCTTGAACTTGAGTAGCTACACCTGACATAGCATTGGCTGACATGCCGAGAATTATCGTTATAGGGACTAAAGCTAAAAGAAGATCTAAAGTAAAGAGCTGGGCTCTATTGCTCATAATACCACTAATATAGAGACTAAACTATAAATGTGTCGTAAATAAATTACATATCTATATATACGCAGGGAATATAAAAGGTTCCGGTCATATTTTGCTCTGCTATTTTAGGCAATATGGTTTATATACGCTCTACCGCTATTCAGTAAGCATGATAGCTGGAAGCGATGAAGCAGGGAAAGGAGACTATTTTGGTTATATCGTCGTTGCATGCGTTTGCTGTAAGGAATCTATACTCAAGGAAATGAGTATAAGAGACTCTAAATCGTTGAGTGAGAAACAAATTTTTCGTTTTGAAAAAAAAATTAAGGAGAAATGTGTTTGGAAAGTATTTTCCCTTTCGCCAAGGAGATATAATCAGCTTCATAAGGATACGGGAGGAAAATATAACTTGAATCAAGTATTAGGATGGCTTCACGCTAAAGCTATTGAGGAGATTACTAAGAACTGCAGTCCTAAGCGGATAATTGTAGATAAGTTTGGTAAAGAGGATAATGTACTACGTAACCTGAGAAAGAATATTAAAAAAAATATATATTTTTTAACTCGGGGAGAAGAAGATGCTGCTGTGGCCGCTGCCTCGATTTTAGCAAGAGCTGAGTTTCTCCGTAAACATAGGTACTTATCGAGAAAATATGGGATTGAGTTTCCCCTTGGCTCTGCTCATGTAAAAGAGGCAGCCTACAGGTTTATAGAATTATATGGGAAAGAGAGGTTGGTCGAAGTAGCGAAAGTCCATTTTAAGATTACGAGAGAGCTGTAGAAAAGTTTATTTAAAAAAGCTTGCATACATTCACCTATATGAAGGTTATTAGCAAGTCACACAGTAGCGGTGATGTTAGTAAGGCTCTAGACGATACTATACATGACATTAATGAGGAATTGAAGAAAGTGGATGGACTGATTACAAAACTTGACTGCGAGATATCCGCTGGCCCTTCTGGTGCCTGTGTTGTTATTACTGCCGTGGTTAATGGGAACCAGCCAAGGCACAAAGAAATAGTAGGCGTGAATGTAAGAGGAGTAAGTAGAGACCATTCAATAAAGAAAGCATCTGATAGGCTCAATCAGTTACTAGGAGATAGAAATGGAGAAATAGTCGATATTTTTTCGAAAACTATTGTCACACCACTTCCAGGAAGGGTTTACACTACGATGGTGGCTGCTGTTAATGAAGAAGTAATGGAAGAAGTTGGTGATGCAAATATTAGAAGACAAAGATTAAAGAAGACTTTAGAGTTGCTTAATAATGACCCATCCGCTATAAATATTGCGAAGGTAGCTGAAGTTTTTGGTGTATCTAGAAGCATGATATATAGGGATCTTGAGATACTCGGTTTTCAAAGAGTTTCAGAAGGGGCTCCCGTGCTTAAAAAGTAGCTGAGATGTGCATTAGATGATAATTCTTTTAACCGGAACCCCTGGAACGGGTAAGACTACAGTTTCAAGGTTATTTTCTAAAAAATATGGTTTCCGGAAGATTAGCATTAATGATATTGCTACCTCGGAGGTCTGTGAAGGCGTAGAAAAGGGAAGCAGACTAGTTAATATTGAAAAGTTATCTGATAAAATCTCTCAAATAGTCTCAGGAGATGCAATAATTGAGGGGCATTTATCTCATTATTTACCTTATGGGGATATTGTAATAGTTTTAAGGACAAGACCAGATGTGCTTGAGAAAAGGCTGATTAAGAAGGGATTTGATAAGGATAAAATCGCTGAAAATCTTGAGGCTGAGGCTCTCGATGTATGTCTAATAGAGAGTATTGAGAGGCATAGAAAAGTTTATGAGATAGATACTACAAAAAAAAAGGTTCCAGATGTCGTAGCTGACATGAAGAAGATATTGGAGGGAAGATGGGAGGAATTTGTTCCGGGGAAAATTGACTGGAGTGAAAATTTTTTCGACGTTAAACGTAATAAAAAAAAGGTGATGTAATATGATGTTGCAATTGAGGATGTATCTGTTGCTTGGTATAATGTTCGCTATAGTATATGCGCTGATAGTGGTTATTCTGCCGCCGGCAGACTTTTTGACGTATGGTATCCTTGCCTCTGGGATGATGTTTATCCAGTACATGATAGGACCAAAGATGGTAGAGTTATCGATGAGAGTTAAATATGTCTCAGAGGAAGAAGCTCCCGAGTTGCATCAGATGGTTGAAGAGCTTGCTAGGGCCGCAAATATACCTAAACCTAAAGTTGGAATTTCGCCAGTCCAACTTCCTAATGCTTTTGCTTTTGGAAGATCAATAAGTGATGGCCGTGTCTGCGTAACTGAGGGTATCTTAGGTCTATTAAGTAAAGATGAGCTTAGGGCGGTTCTCGGACACGAAATATCCCACTTAAAGAATAGGGACGTGACTATTATAACAATGCTTAGTGTGATCCCAACTATTTGCTGGTATATCGCATGGAGCACAATGTGGGGCGGCTATGGTAGGGATCGCAGGGGAAGTCAGGCGTATATTGGAATCGTGGCATTTATCCTCTACTTTTTAACCAATCTTCTTGTGCTTTATGGGTCTAGGATAAGGGAGTACTTCGCAGATAGAGGAAGTGTCATGCTTGGTAATCCTCCTCATCATTTAGCTACAGCACTCTATAAGCTCGTATATGGGAGTGCCAAGACTCCGAGAGAGTCTCTTAAACAGATGGAGGGATACAAAGCCTTTTTCCTTAATGATCCTTCTAGAGCTAGACAGGAGATAGCGGAGCTTAGCCAGCTTGACCTGGATCTTAGTGGAACTATAGACAAAGATGAGCTTGAGATGATAAGAAGAGGAAGGATCTCACTTAGTACGACGGATAGGCTTATAGAATTATTAAGTACACATCCCAATATGCTTAAGAGGATAAAATATCTGTCAGAGCTGCAAAGCACCTCTTAAAGCGCATCTGTTAAATAGGATAACCTTCTTCTCGTGGAATATGGATGCCGTAGTTAGAAGAGTACAGAAGATACGAGGTAGTATAGTTGCTCCTCCCTCAAAAAGCTATACCCACAGAGCCTTTGTAGTAGCTTCTTTGGCGGAGGGTACTTCAGTTGTAAGGAATCCCTTACTGTCAGGAGATACCCTTTCAACTTTAAATGCAATTCAAGCCTTTGGGATTAGAGTTGAAGTGGAAAAGGATATAGTGATACATGGGAGAGGAGGGGATCTCGAGACTCCAACTTCCCCGATAGATTGTGAGAACTCTGGTACTACGATTAGACTAATAGCGGGAGTTGCATCACTTGATGCAAGAGTAACACTAACAGGCGATGAATCTGTCCAAAAAAGGCCTATGCAACCTCTTTTAGATGCTTTAAAGCAGTTAGGTGTTTACGCCTATTCTGTTAAAAATGATGGAACTCCTCCTGTGGTTATTGAGGGGGGCAGTATTAAAGGCGGCTTAGTTAGAATTAGAGGAGATATAAGTTCACAGTTTATCTCCTCTTTACTTATTATATCACCATACGCAGAGAATGACGTTATACTGGAGATAACCACTCCTTTGAAGTCTCGCCCTTACGTTGATATTACCCTAGACGTTATGGAAAAATTTGGTGTCTTAGTTGAACAAAGAGAGAATAGATACTATATTCGCTCGGGTAAGAGGTATTCTCCTACGGAATATCATATTGAAGGAGATTACTCCTCTGCGGCATATTTTCTAGCATTAGCAGCTATGAGTAGCTCGGAAATTATAGCGAGGAACTTACGAAGGGAGTCAAAGCAAGGTGACAAAGTGATAGTTGATATACTCGCTAAGATGGGTGCTGAAGTTAGATGGGTTGAGGATGGGGTTCTAGTAAAAGGCGGTAAACTTAAAGCTATTAATATCGACCTAGGTGATACACCAGATCTCCTTCCTACTGTGACAGCATTGGCATGTTTGGCTGAAGGTACGACCATAATTCGAAATGTAGAACATGCAAGATATAAAGAGACCGATAGGATTTCCGCATGTGCCAAGGAGTTTAGGAAATTTGGAGTGAGAATTGAAGAGAAAGAAGATGGACTTGTTATACATGGTAAAGAATCGCTTGCTGGTGCTATTGTTAAGTCATACGGGGATCATAGAATGGCTATGGCTTTAGCTATAGCTGGCTTATCTGCTGAGGGTAAAACTATTGTTAAAGACATAGATTGCGTAAGAATATCTTTTCCAGCGTTCTTTAATATGGTGAGAGACCTCGCCCCTTGGGGAAGTAGCTTAATTCGCTAAGGCTTGTTGGCTATTTTACTGGTTTTTAGACTTCTTTTTGTCCTTAATTCTTATTGTTAAACTAGAAAAAATAATTTTTACAAGGAAAAGATTAAAGTATGATAACCTTATTATTAATAAGAAATTTTCAAAAACTTAAATGGGGAATTGAGGGCGTCGGCATGGACGAAGTAGCTATCATATATTACACTATGATGATAACAAATGATGTTATTGGATGCAACTTTTTAGAAAATACTTGGGGGAGGTGCAAAATATGGTTATGGGATCATTATTCAAAAAATTATCGGACAGTAAAAGAGTTATCGAGGAGAAGGGGGATTACACTAAAGTAATATTCGAAGGTCTAGAAGACCCTATTTTGCTAATCAATAAACGGTTTGAGATCGCAGGTGCGAATGAAGCGGCAGCTAGGTTCGCAGGCTGTCCTAAGAAAGAACTCATAGGAAAAAAATGTTATAAGAAGATACATCTTCAAAATTCGCCCTGCAGGTTTCCAACAGTATGCCCTGTTCGTAAAGTGATGAAAAAAAAGGAGAGTGTCCAGTTGTCACATACTCATTATGACGGTGAAGGTAACCCTCACTTGGTTGAGGTTCTAGCTCTACCCCTTAAAGATTCTTACGGTAGATGCACACTGGTAGTAGAAATATGCAGAGATATTACAGAGAAAGTTAAGCTCTATGAGAATCTTCAGGCTAGTGAGGAGAGATTTCGTTCTATAGTCCATGATGTACTGGATAGTTCGGAGGTAGGAGTCTTCATCTTAGATAAGGATTTTCGAGTAGTTTGGATAAATACAGCTCTAGAACGCTATTTTGGTCTAAAAAGAGAAGACGTTATTGGAAAGGATAAAAGACAGCTCTTGCGAGAAAAAATAAAGAAGATTTTTGAGGATCCTGACGGATTCGAAAAAAGAGTTCTCGCTACTTATGAGGATAACACCTATATCGAGGATTTCGTATGTCATGTTCTACCAGAGGGCAATAGAGAGGAACGTTGGCTTAGACATTGGAGTCGACCCATAAAGATGGGTCTCTACTCTGGGGGTAGAATTGAACACTATTATGATATAACAGAACAGTATAAACTTATGCAGAGACTTGAGAAACGTGTTACAGACCTAGAACGCTTATATAAAGCTTTTATAGGCAGGGAATTACAAATGCGGCAGCTCAAAGAAGAAATAAGAGAGTTAAAGAAAAAGCTAGGTGAGAGATAGGTCTGATTAAATTCTGGAGGTAGGAAAAATCCTCGGGAAAGGTTTAAAAACTCGAGTATTTTTGATTTTAGTATTAGTCTCGTTTTTGCCTGTTGCTATCGGAGGAATCTATGAATATCATAGGGATAAAGAAGCTTTAGAAAATCAGATTATTAGTGATTTAATTTTAATTAGTGAAACTAAAGCGGCTCATATTTATTATTTTATTAATATGTCAAAAGAACGTGTTGAAGACTTTGGCTCAGACGTTTTTATCCGTAGCTCTCTAGAAAAAATAGTGACCCATAATTTCAAATCCAATGAAGTGATCAAAGAATTAAATTTATACTTGATAAACAATAAATTGCCTTTAGATAATTCTATTATTGGTATCATTGTCATTAGTAGAGATGGAAAAATAGTTGCCTCGACAAGTGAAACGGAATTAGGGAGAGACGAATCTAAGGATGATTATTTTAGGGAGGGTCTAAAGGGCATCTATGTGAGCGATGCTTTCTTTTCTCGCCATATTAAAGCTATTCCAGCTATAGTAGCTTCAGCTCCACTAACAAGCACTACTACAGAAGAAACTATAGGGGTTATTTCTAATTTTATTAGTATAGATGAACTCAACTCTATATTATCAAGTGGAATTCCCGCGAGACTAACTTTACCTGATGTCCCGCCTGATAGGAAAAAACCCTTACGCGTATACTTAGTTAATGGTTCTGGGATACTGATAGCTGGTTCTAATTTAGAGAGAGGGGCTCCTTTAGAGACACCTGTAACCTCTGGGCCTTTCAATAAATGTGGAACTAAAAGGGTGACATCAGGTATATACAAGAACTATCTTGACGAGACTGTTTTAGGGGCTTCTGTTTGCTTGTATGATCTTGGATGGAAGTTGGTAGCAGAAATCAATAAAGAAGAAGCTTTCACACCAGTTTATGTTCTTAGGAACAGACTTATTGTGTTTTGCACATTCTTGATAGTTTTGATTGTGGGCATTTCATGGATACTTAGTGAGAGAATTGTAACGCCTATTGAAGAACTTGCTTCTGCCGCTGACAAGGTTGCAAACGGAGATTTTAATGTGCGAGTGTCTATCTCTGGACCTACTGAAATCGGGAAACTAGCTGCCATTTTCAATGATATGGTAGAGGATTTAAGGAGCCTATATGAAGAACTGGAAGATAAAGTGAAAGAGAGGACACTAAAACTTAAAGCAGCTAATAAACAGCTTGAAGATTATTCTAGAAATCTGGAGGAGAAGGTCAAGCAAAGAACTCAAGAATTAGAAGAAAGCAGGGATGCTCTTCTAAACCTTGTTGAGGATCTAGAGGAGTCTAGAAAAGAACTGGAAAAAACTCATAGGAATTTAGAGCTAGCGCATGAAGAACTTAAAGAAATTGATAAGATAAAGTCATATATCATATCTAATGTATCTCACGAACTTCGAACTCCACTCACTATTGCGAAGAGTGCTATAGACTTAGCGATGGAGGAAGAAGACCCTGAAGCTAGAAATGAGCTATTGAAGAAGGCTGTGAAAGCCCTAGCTAGGCAAAACGATGTTATTGAGGACTTGATAACTATTAGCAGGATACAGAAAAAGGAGATTAAGCTCGATTTGAAGATAACTAATTTAGTGGATATAATAAAAAGGTGTATTAAAGATAAAGAAGAGCTGGCTTCTAAAAAGAATGTTAAAATAACATTAGAATATAAGGAGATACCTTATATAAACGCGGATGAGAAGTATCTAAGGCACGCTATTTTAGACTTATTGGACAATGCTATAAAATTCAACCGAGACGGAGGCAAGGTCTGGATCAAGGTAGAGAGGAAGAACAGCGAGGTAGAGGTAATAATTAAAGACACAGGTATAGGGATACCAGTAGATAAACTCGAAGAGATATTTAAGCCGCTCACACAACTAGATCCTTCTACCACCCGGAAGTATGGTGGTACTGGAATGGGATTAACAATTACAAAGCGGATAATTGAGCTTCATGGTGGAACAATAAAAGTAAAAAGCAAAATAGGGCAGGGCTCAGAGTTTTCTTTTTCTTTAAAAGCAGCTGACTAGAGCTATTTTACTCTGTGCAGGATATTAATAGCTTCCTCCACCCATTGAACATGTCGTATTTCATCTTCAATGATGTATTCTATTAATCGCTTGATTTTCTCATCCTCAAGATCCAGTAATAGATCGCCGTAAAATTCTCTAGCACTCTTCTCAATTTCAGCCAGTCTTTCGAAATGAGGTATAATACTCCTAGAAGACATTTTTGTTCTCTCTCTCTACATATCTCACCATTTCCTCAAACATCACCTTGTGTCTTCTTGAGTCGCTCTCTATTTTATCCAGTATCCATCTTAACCTTTCTGCATTTTCATTAGGCAGATTTAAATAACTACTCTTTTTCTTCAAAATCTCAATAATAATTTCCGTATTCTCCTCTTCGAGATGTATAGCATTCTTAAGTTTTTTGACTAATTTTTCCTTTTTAGTCATCCTCTCCTCTCGATTTAGGGGTATTCTAATACTAATTTTTCTGCTAGTTTAAATATATCTTTAGCTGCCTTTGATGAGGGATTTCTCATCAAAAGCACCTTCCCTTCCACCAATGATTTCTTTACTTCTTCGTCTTCTGCAACTTCCCCGATTACTTTAATGCCCATAATATCTTCTATGTATTTTGTTGGAATATCATAAGCACTTCCCACTCTATTTAGTACCAACCCGAGGACTTTCTTACCTAGCCTCTCAGCTACAACCTTCGTTTTAAGAGAGTTTGTAACTGAAAGTATGTCCGGCGTAGCCACAAGTAGCACAGCATCACATGCTGAGATAGCGGTTATAGCATCTATTCCAAGGCCGCTAGGAGCATCAACCAATACAACGTCATACTTCTCCATTAATTCTTTAATAAAATTCTTAAGAAGCTCTATGTTCAAATCCTTGAGATCTTCCACTCTAACGCTACCAATAGCTAGTTCGACACCATCAGCCTTTAACACGATATCTTCAACTCCTGCACTGCCAGATAAATATTCATGAATCGTCGGAACCTTGAAGTCTATCCCAAATATGAGGCCCATACTAGAGCCCTCGACATCTGCATCTACTATAGCAGTCTTATATCCTAGCTGGGAGATAGCTACTCCAAGATTAGCGCATATAGTGCTCTTTCCAGAGCCTCCTTTACCAGAAGCTAGGCATACACTTACACCCATCAGCTATCGCTCCAAAACTTTTCTAGGAGGACTCTTAAGTAACCAATCGACCATATCCAAAAGCTTGTCTTTATCGATGGGTTTAGAGATATGCCAGTCTGCTTGCTCATCCAAGCTTTTTATCTTATCTTCGTCAGATGACTTAGCTGTCAGTATTGCGATTGTGATAGATTTCGTATCTTCTTTACTTTTTAGTATCCTTAAAATATCATATCCGTCGAGACCTGGCATCATGATATCGAGAAGAATTAAGTCCGGCTTCTCGGTCTTTACTTTCTCCAAGCATTCCTCTCCATTATATGCTTCTATTACTTTGTGTCCTCCTTTTTCTAGGATTTTCTTTATTAAATACACTATGTCTGGTTCATCGTCAACTACCAGAATCTTTCCCATTTAAATCTCATCCCTTAGGTAATTCAACGTAAAAAATGCTCCCCCCACCCGGATTATCTTCTACCCACACCCGTCCACCATGCAGGTCCACAATTCGTTTTACTATTGTTAGTCCAAGACCTGTTCCTTTAATCCCTTTTTTTTCGCCAGTTATGAATCTATAGAATATCCTTTCTTTGTATTCATCCTTTATTCCTACTCCCTGATCTTTCACTATTATTCTTATCTTTTCTCCAAGGTCCTCAGCTTCCACAGTAATTTTAGAATTCCCCGGACTATATTTTATAGCATTTGAAATTAGATTTAAGAAGACATTCTCAATTAACGGGGATATACAAGCAACATATTCGCCTTTAATCCTATTCTCTAAAAGGATATTTTTCTCCCTAGATTGAAACTCAAAATGCTCGAGTACTCTTTCTATTATAGGGGATATGTTTCTTATTTCGAACTCCAATTTTTTTTGATCAGCTAATTCAACACACATAGAGGCCTGATTTATAATTTCTTCAAGTTTAGAGGCATTCTTTTTTATCATCTCTATCTTCTCTCTTATTTCCGGAGATGAAACCTCTTCCTCGAGTAATTCAGCGACATTTTTTATCACACCTATCGAGTTAAGCATATCGTGCCTAAGGATGTCTATGAAGAGGTCCTTCAATGCTAACTCTTTCGTTAATTCATCCTTTGTTTTCTTCAAAATTACTCACCTATAGTAGTGATATAGCTTCTACAAAATCACATTAATATACGGCACATTTAAATGTTTTTATTTGTGAACTCATAATTCTCTTTATTATTTTTAGAAATTAGCTAAAATTTTGAAGTAAAAAAAGAAAATAAGTTTATTGATTGTTTAAACCTTTACATAATTGCAAAAAAGTTAAAAAAGGATAGTAATGAAAGTAATAACTTATGACAAAGATAATGGTGGTAGATGATGAGCCCGACATCATCTTTCTAATCAGAAAGATATTAGAGAAAGCGGGATATGAAGTAACTGAAGCATTAAGTGGTGAGGAAGCTCTCGAGAAAGTTAAAAAAGAAAAGCCGGATCTCATCTTGATGGACGTGATGATGCCAGGCATTGATGGAGTAGAAGCTGCAAGAAAGATTAAGGAAGACGATGAAACAAAGCATATACCTATAATCATGGTAACAGTGAAGACAGAAGAAGAAGATATGATAAGGAGCTTCCAACAGGCCCACTGCGATGCTCACGTTGGGAAGCCTATTATTCGGGAAAAATTGCTTAAGACCATAGAATGGGTGTTAAAGACCAAAAAAAGGTGGGAGGGAGATAAATAGAATTCCCGGCCAACTATACTGTGCTACTATACGGGCCACCAGGAGTTGGAAAGTTTGAATACTGTCTAACTTTAGTTAACCTTTGGCTAAGTAAGGGAGAAAGAGTGATATTTATTACAACTGAGAGGTCTCCCGACGAGATAAAAGAAAGAGCTAGTGAATATGGCATTGACCTGGAGAGCAGAGAAGGGGATAGATTTCTATTCATTGACTGCTATTCGTGGAGTATTGGGAAGAGCTATGAAAAGGGATTTACAATAGAAAACCCTGCAAATATAAACGAAATCAGTATTGTTATAGAAAAAGCTACTGGACAAATGGAAAAGCCATTGCGGATTGTTTTTGACTCTCTCTCACCACTATTTCTCCATAATCCTCCGGAAGCTATGTCTAAATTTTTTCAAGTCCTGAACTCTAGAGTTAAATCCGAGTACGGATTTATTTTATACACTCTTCAACAAGGAGTACATGATCCACAGATTGTGAATACATTAATTTACCTTGTGGACGGATACTTAGAGATGAGATTCGCTGAAGAGGAGAAGCTTGAACGGATGTTCAGAGTCCATCATATGAAGGGGAGAACCGTGGATACTTCTTGGAAGAAGTTTGAGATAGGGGATAGGGGATTCGAGTTTTTAGAATAAGATTAGGGTTTCACATATACAATATAGCTAGCGTTTTCGACCAATTTTTTTTCCGCTCCCTCATAAACTACAATAGTTGACTTAAAAGCACCAAGAGCAGAAGGGCGAACCCTCCAGATCAATTGGAATCTCTTCTTGGTTCCTAGGTATATCGTGTCTTCAACTCTTTTAGCTCCATTAAAATACAGTACGTATGTGTAAAGCTTTCTGCTATCCGAGGGATTATATATCTCCGCTCTACCTACTACTTCTTCTCCTATCTTTGCTACTGAGTGACTAGAGGTTATAGTCACCTCGCTTGTTATTTGCGAAGATAGCTGATGTACTACCAAGCCTGCCAGCAGAAAGAAAATCACTATAGATCCTAGATAGATTAATCTAAGGCGACGCATACTTGAACACACTTCTGCGTAACAAGAAATATATTACTATAGGTAGGAGAGCTAGTCCCATGCCAAGTGAAAACTCTGGCACAGGAGGAGCTTGGAGATCAAATTGATCATAAAACGTCCAAGTAGCTCCGCCGTCAGTAGACACATAAATAGTAGCTAATCCCGTAGCGGCTCCGGAAAGAGAACATCCTGTATCATAATCGGAGAAAGTCCCTGTAGCGCTAGCGGTTAAGCCAAGCTGAGTACAGATAGTAGATCCGTCAGAAGCATTTACCTTCATATCAATAACTTGGTTGCTCCTCCAGCCTGATCCACTTACATTTAACACTTCATTTGTATACCATGTACCTCCTGTGCTATTAGGTGGAGCAGGGTCTCTAGAATCATAGAGACTACCAAAGGTTACATTAACCCATATCTGAGTCACTCTATTTTCAGTCATGCCGCCGCTATTACTACTACGAGTACCGACTTGAAGGCTGTTGATGTCAGACCAAGTCCAGTTATTAAGGGTATTAGGATTAGTTGGCCAGCTCTCACTATACAAGACATAAGAAGTAGTGAGTGAATATTCTGTTCCGAGATACTGTGTTGCACCTGTATAAATAAAAATAGTAGCCAATTCATTTCCGAGGGTTCTTAAATACTGATAGACAGTTACATTGGATATAAATCTAGTCTGGGTGGAATCCTCAATGTTTAGGTAGTAGTCACGATTTCCAGCGGAGGTAGTGTAGAGATATGTGGTATCGCCGTCTTGAACAGTTTCATTTACGCATTCATAATAACTCCCTGCCGTACAGCCAACTCCTCCTGACCATCCAAATGAAACTCCATCTGCATTAGGCCTAAGAGTTAACTCTTCAGCACCAACACCTTTTGGTAAAATAAAAATCATTATAAATACTAAAGCAAAAGCTAATTTTTTCATTCTTTTTTAATTTTAATTTTTACTAATATTTATAAATATAAGCTGTGCTTTATATCTAAAATTAAGAAAGTCCGAGGTTGTAGGATGCTTTTTAAGTCAAAAGAAAAGAAGAATTTTGGAATTAGTATGAGGAGGAGAATTACATTAAATGCAGGTATACTTTGTTTCATATTGTTATTAATTATTCCCTTTGCTGTCTCCTCTAGCCCTCCAACTATCACCCTAATAAGCCCGGAAAATGGTACAAATTTTACAACTACGAATAATATTACGTTTGTGATTACTGTTACTGATGACGAAAACTTAAAGAACATAACGCTCTACCATAATATTTCCGGGGAATTCAAGGAAAATCTTACAAAAAACTTTGGTGAATTTGAAAAAGATGACAATACGCTCCTACTTTGCCATTTTAATGAGAATTACACCTGCGTAGATGGAGAAGTTGGAGTCAATCTTTCAACTTCTTTTGCACCAGGTAAATTCTTAGAGGGAGTTCTTATTAATAACTCAGACAACTTAACGTATTCAACGAATGGAAATTTCAATAAAAGCCAAGGAACAATAGAATTTTGGGTTCAACTAACAGCTAACGCTTCGGACATAACAGATGAAGCACATTTCTTTACAATCGGAGATCCGGCCGACCCTAACTACGCAAACATGTTCGACATATACTTAACATTCGACTGGTCCTTATGGATTCCTTACATATACTTTAGTGTAACTGACTATACAGGCAGCTCAAAATACGTGAGACAATCTGTATCAAGTTGGAAAGCTGGCGAATGGCATCATATCATAGCTATATGGGACTTAGATAACAATGTCACACCTCTTGGCAGTCGGCTTGAGCTATTCTTAAACGGCTCTAACAAAGGAAACCAGCATTACTATGATACAAGCGATATATATCAAGACTCGACCCCACCTTACATATTTATTGGGAGCTGGGTAGACAGTACGTTGCAGGCAAACTCAGTTATAGATGAACTCCGTATATCCGACAAAATCAGAAACGCCTCAGAAATAAATCAATCCTATTACAACGGGATCAAAACATATACCAATGAAACAATACGGTGGACAATAGAGAATATTCCAGATGGAAACTATATTTGGAATGCTATAACCTACGACAATGAGTCTAACTTTGATTGGGGAAATACAAACTATTCGTTTACTGTAGATATAACGCCACCGACTATTACTAATGTTACTATAGCACCAAATACCTCCGACGATATTGACCCAGGAGTCACAATCAATATAACAGCTAATGTCAGCGATAGGCATGGCGTAGGTACAGTGCTCCTTCAATGGAAAGAAACAGGAGATTGGAATAATGTTACTATGACCAATATAGGTGGAAACGGCTATAATGCTTCCTTTGATATAGACTCAACTGGTGGAGTGTACTATTATAGGATCTGGGCAAACGATACTTTTGGAAATTCTAATTACTCCTCCACCAAGAACATAACAGCAGAATGGGACTACACATGGTTGAGAACTCCTTCTGACCTAGGGACAGTAAACGGCTCCATCTACTCCGAGAAGAGTATAGGAGTCTTTACAATAGAGAATACGGGGGATGATATTCTAAGCTTCCAGCTATCTAGCGATTGGCCCTGGGACATATCATATAACATAACATCTCCTTTTACACTTGGCGCAAAAGAATCAGTTAGTATAAATGTTACCATAAAATTCGCAGATAGAGACGAAGAAAGGGAGATGAAGATCAACATAACAGCGTCACACGGTACTGAAACACCCTCTCCTACGTCAGCAGTAGTAAATGCTACTATAATTACTTACAGTGGGGGACCTTTCTTAGTATTGGACATTACAGAATATTCGGCCTCAGTATCACAGAGCCAGATTTTCAACTTAACTGCGAGATTGAAAAATCTAGGAAATGAAAGCGCCACTAACACATGGATAAACTGGACACTAGCAAGCGGATGGGAGAATATAACAGGAAACATTAATTACTCTATTGGAGATGTGAACAGCGGGAAAACAGTATTCAGCATTCTAACTACGACTGTGGATGCAAACTCAGGGGCACCGGGAATATATACTATAAACGTTAGTGCTAGTTGCGCCCAAGGCGTAAATGCCAGCGACTCAGTTGTAATCGCAGTAAGCTGTAACGACTCAGATAACATCTGTGGCTATGGTTGCACATATTTAACAGATGACGATTGCTCACCTCCATCTAGAGGCGGAGGAGGAGGCAGAGCACCAGCACCACCACCTATAAAGATAATCGAGGTTCCTCCCCCAACGTATAGTCCGACTCTACTGCAAAGAAAGCTACTCTTACAAAGTCTAGAAAGCTTTGAAATAGTTCGAGGGCAAACCAGTTCTTTCATTATAAATGTTACTAACCCCTTTCCAAACTCTACTTTAGAAAACATTACTATACTTATTGAGGGATTCATAGAAGGCTACCTTGAAGTAAACCCGGTACCCGAAGAAAAATTAGGCATTATGTTAGCGACAGATGAAGCCGTCACAATACCCTATAACCACACTAGAAGCTTCGAGGTAGTCGTTACTGCACCAACATACGCTGAAAAGGGAGAATACCCATTAAACATCACAATTCTCGGCAAGGTGGTCTATATTGATTACCCCGTCACAATAAATGAGACAAGCGGAGCACCAATAACCACGAAAAACTTTACGCTAGATATGATAGAAACAAAAGTAATCCGCCTATTTGTGCACGCAGTAAGCAGAGAAGATGCACTTACAGGAATAAGTAAAGGCGAAACCGCAGTCAGATACCTAGAAAATGCAGGACTACCAATAAAGCGAGTAACAAGATTGATAGAAGAAGCGAGAAATGCTTTAGCTCAGGGAGATTATGAGAGAGCAAAAGAACTTGGAGACGAAATTGAAAGAATAAAAGACACAGCATTCTCGACAAAAGAAAAGATAGAGGAACTAAAAAGAAAAGTAGCTGAAGCCGAAAGCGATAAAGGATTAAAAGTAATCAAGACGAAAGAACTTATAGATCTCGCTATAGCAGCCTTTGAGAGAGAGGCTTATTCTACAGCCTTTGAGAGAGTACAAGAAGCTGAACTAGTTTACTCTCTCGAAACCAAAGGAAAAGTAAACTACGCTAAGTTCTTCTTAGACTACTGGTGGGCAATATTTATGGCCGTAGGTATTATTCTCGCAGGAGGAGCAATAGGCTATAATAGATACCTCACATCAGTAATCTCTACCCGGATAGAAGAAATAGACCTTAAAGAAAAAGCTATCATAGACCATATGGTGGAGGCTCAAGAGAAATACTACTTAGACAGAATTATGAGCAGGTCAGAGTATGAGGACACAATGAATGAATATCGCAGAAGACTAGCTGACCTTAAACGAAAAAGAACACAGCTAAAAACCGAAAGGGCAAGATTGCTAACTCCTAAGAAAACTTTAGAGGACCTAATAAGAGAAGAGAAAATGCTTCATGATATGATTAAGGACATTCAAACACAGTACTATATGATGAAGGCAATGGGACCAGAGGAATACCGAGAAATACTTGAAGGACTCACAATGAGACGAGCAGAAGTAGAAGAAGAGATAGCCCTCATGGAGGCTAAGGTAGCTAAAGAGGAGAGGAGCAAAAGATGAAGTATCTTGTAGCCCTACTAGTAATATTTATCATAATCCCTAATGTATTTGCTCAAACCATAGCAGAAAATGCTGAAGAGGCCCTCAATAAAGCTAGAGAAGACATGCTAGAAATGGCTGGACTCGGTTTTAGCATTGAATATGTTAATGACACTCTCCAAAAAGCAGAGAAAGCGATGGAAGAAGGAAACTATGAGCTAGTGATAGAAAATGCTAAAAAGATAGCTGAGAGAAAGGAGGATGCACTACGCATAAGAGATTCTCTCAGAGCATTAGCACTCAGGATAACGGAAGTCAAGAATCTCGGTCTAAACACAAGCCGGGCAGAGGAATACTTTGAGAAAGCCGAGAGATCCTTTCAAAGGGAAAACTACGATGAAGCAGAAGACTGGATTTTCCAAGCAAATAAGTATCTTTATGATGTCGAGGCAGAATACACCTTACTTAGAGCCAGATATGATGCCGCAAAGGAAAACATATCTGTGTTCTTAAGCGAGAACGGGGGGAAGATTATCTTAGCTCTCATTATAGTGAGTACAATAACATTAGTATCTTACAGGTATATCCGGCGAGAGCGAAGCGAGAAAAAATTAAAAGACTTAGAACTGGAAAAAGAAGTCATTAAAGAGATGATAAAAAAGACCCAAGAAAAATATTTCAAAAAAGGAGAGATATCCCGCAATAGCTACGAAGCTAGGATAAAGAAATATAGGGAAAGGCTACGAGAGATAGAAGAGGAAGTCCCAATATTAAAGAAACAACTAGGGCTAGCGTAAAGAATCCTTTTTCGATCCTTAGAATTCTCCGAAAACCTTCTGCGTGGGATAGACTACGATGCCTTTCTGGCTTATAATTTCCATAGGAACTATCTTTCTCTGAAATTTAGCTCCTCTCATCTTTAAGACTTCTATAGCGCTTTCTCGTCTCTCTCCCTTCCTTATATTGTATAAAACAATCACGCCGTCAGCTAAGAACTCTTCCACGCCGCTCCTACTATACCTTGTAGGATCGGTCTCTGTCTCAGTTATCAAGAATGATGTAGCATTCAGGCTTTCTAGATATCTAAAAAGTTGCTCTGCATACATCCTATAATTCCTTTCATTACCATAAAAAGCGGTAGAAATCGATGACAGCGAATCAATCACTATCCGATCGGGCTTAAAGCCTTCTGGAAGGAAGACAGGATCTGCTTCAATTAGAAGCTCTTTTCTAGCTTTTTCAAGCAAAGCTTCCACTGTTCTACTAACCTCCAAAGGATCATAGCGCTTTATTACAAGGAGTCCTTTCTCCTCCAACTCTTCCGGATTCCAGCCGAAATCACGCATATGCATTCTAAGCTTTTCCTCAGACTCCTCAAAACTCATGTACAGACATTTCTCGCCCTGTAATGCTGCATAATTCAATGTCTGAAGACAAAAAATTGTTTTACCGCTTCCAGGACCGCCTGCAACTAGAACGGATACTCCTTTAGGTATCCCCTTCTCAAAAAGTTCATCAAACCCAGGTACACCTGTTTTTATCCAATCCATATTTATTAAAAATCATACTTTATTTAAATCCTTTTCTACACCCAGCTCAATATCAAAGCAACTTGCGTAAATACCATAGCGATGAATATAATAAATAATATAACCGAAACCCTAGTAAACCGTCTCCTAAGTCTACCAAGGATATGACGAGAATTCGTAAACGGTTCGGTAACCTCGACATGTATGAGTATTCCTATAAGCACGAGAGAAAATATAACTCCGACATTTATTATGTGTCTTGCCCCAAAAGCATCACTATAATAAGCCATCGATGTTATAGTAGTAGTGGTGGTAGTAGTGGTAGTAGAAACCATACCAGCCATAGAGGTCGAAAAGGAGGCAAACGATACAAAAGACGTCCAAACATGAGGATGGTATGGAGGCACTGAGATTACCTTTTCAAAAGATTCCTCTGAATTCTCTGCTAGCAATGTAAAAGTAATCTGATCTCCCAATTTCACAGAGTCTGGATAGACATATCTGTAATCCCTTCCTGAGAAAGGTTCGAGAAGAACCTCGCCTTCTACAACTTTTTTTCCATTAGCAAAAAGTTTGAAGCTGTAAGGAACTGGATTTAGTTCATAGTTCTTAAGTTTAAAAGCGACTGTAATAGGCATTCCATCAGTTGGTACTTGTGGAAAAGTCATTATGCTTACCGGCTCCGCGAAATCATAAAGACTTACAGAAAAAATGCTTAAGATGCCTATAACAAGCCACAGCCCAGCAATCCTAAACAGTAGCTTTCTTGTCATTCAGCCTCCTCCAAAAGCCCTTTATTTCTTAGCTCTTCAAAGACTTCTAAAATTAGGCTTGCTGGAATTCCCATTTCCTCAGCTAAATCTGATGGGCTTACTTCTGCTTTCTCTGATAGTATCATTAACACTAAATCTTCTAAGCTTTTTGCCATTAGTCTTCGTATATCTTTTTAGAAATTAACGTATATAAGCTTTATTTTGCAAAATATTACACATATATCCTATTTTTTAAAAAATGATTTAGAATCGAATCGATTTATTCAAAAGAATTTCACAGACCCCTAGAATTATGTGAAAAAAAATTCACAAAAACTAGAAACTAAATAGCTGTCTCCTTTTCAATTGCTACGCTATCTTCTCAAGAGTCTTTAAAGCCTCAGCTACCTTTCTTCCTTTCTCGCTAAGAGTATATTTTTTCTTAGAATCCTGCTGGACGATGCCTGCCTCCTTAAGTTTTCTCAAATGAAAGCTCAGCTTTGTATGATCTCCTACGCCCAATTCCTCAAATATACCCATAAAACTCGATTTACCTTGAAGGAGAAGATACTCTATAGCAGCTCTTCTAATAGGATTAGATAATGATGAGGCAATTTCCTGTATACTAGACTCCTTAGAAGTTGAAAGCCTCTCGCTGAACTTGGCCTCCTCCAATGCTCTTCGTACTGCAACTTGTACTTCGTTAAGCTTAAAAGGCTTTGAGATATAATCGCTAGCCCCTATCTTCATGGCTTCAACTGCGCTCTCGATCGTAGCGAAGGCGGTGATTACTATAACTCTTGTCTTTGGTTTAATTTTCATTACCTCCCTAAGAACATCCATACCGCTTATACCCGGCATCATCAAATCTGTCAATACCACATCAAAATCTCTCTCCCGAATAAACTCCAATGCCTCTTCACCAGAACTAGCCGTTGTAATATTATATCCCTCACTTCTAAGCATCTCAGCAATATCATCCCGCATCTGAGGATCATCATCAACCACGAGTATCTCCGCCATTTTTTATCCCTCTGCTGGCAGTTTAATAATAAATATTGTGCCTTTATTAACTTCACTCTCAACTTCAATCTTTCCTTTATGTGCATCCACTATCTTATAGCTTATCGATAAACCTAAGCCCGTCCCTCTTCCTACCTTGCGTGTAGTGAAGAACGGATCAAAAATCCTGCTAAGGTCCTCTTTTCTTATCCCCACACCTGTATCAGCTATTCGTATCTCTACTATGTTTCTATAAAATCTTGTTACTAAAGTTAATGTCCCTCCATTTGGCATAGCTTGACAAGCATTAGTTATAATATTTACAAAGACCTGTTGAAGCTGAATGGGATCCGCAAGTATTTCTGGAAGTTGCTTATCGTAGTCTTTTACTACTTTAACTTTTTTTAGCTCGTGTTTTGTAAGCTCTAAACTTCGATCAAGCAACAAGTTTACGTCAATATACTCCGGGTGGAACTCTGGTGCTCTTGAAAAGTCAAGTAAATTTCTGACAATCCTTGAAGCCCTCTGAACATTCTCCTCTATAACCTCCAATCTCTTAGCATATTTCCCATTAACTTCTCTCATAAGCATCTGAGCGTTATTAGAAATATTCGTGAGAGGATTGTTTATTTCATGCGCTACACCTGCTGCAAGTTGCCCGAGAGAAGCTAGTTTCTCAGACTGAACTAACTGCCTTTGGCTCTCCTCTAAACTTTTAACCATCGAATTAAAAGCCGCCGCTAACTCTCCAATCTCGTCCTTAGACTTTACATTAAACCTGTATCTAAGGTTCCCTTTCCCAACCTCCTTAACGCCCTCAACAAGCTCCATTATCGGCTTTGTAATAGTAGATGTCAATACAGGTATTAAAGCGAGCAGAGCAATGGTCAAAAACACGCCCATTTTAATCAGATTTTCCTTAAGCGAATTCGCAGGGGCAAAGGCTTCATCAGTAGCCATCTCAGCTAAGATGCACAGCTCTCTCTCAGGAAGCCACCTAAATGAGCCTAGTACCGATATTCCCTGGTGATTCTCATATATGCTCTGGCCACTATTGCCTTTAAGGCAGTTGTCTATCCCATAGCTATGAATTTCGCTAGTCAGCGGCCTACCAGATTTAAATTTAGGCTCAGATATTAGGTAATGATACTTGTTAACTAAATATATCACCCCGGTTTCTCCGATTAAGGTCTTCTTGCGAGTTAGCTCATCAAGCATTTGAAGATCTAAGTCCGCAGCTATAACTCCTAAGGTTACTCCATTACTATCAGCAAGGGGGGAAGCTATAACCATCGTGGGACTGCTTCCTTCTCTAGGAATAAAAATATTCTGAACATATGCCTCCTTTAGCCCCCAAATAAAATAAGGGTAGTTGGATATGTTTCTACCCTCCTCATTTTCAGAGGTAGATAATAATACTACGCCATCACGTCCTATCAGTGATATCCCATCAATGCCTGGCTGGGACTCAACGGTCCCACTAAAAAGATCCTTAACTTCTTCATAGGCTCTCATATATACGGGATCTGCTTTAATACGTGAAGTGGCTAAAATTGGAGCGTTCTTCTCCAATATCGGCGAGAAAGTAAGGAGTCTTAATGCATCTATATTCTTTCCAAGCCAGAGGTCCAATTCGCCCTCTTGCATCTGAGTAGCGGTATCTAGGTAACTAAAGGTTTGTCTTTCTATTGCTTCCTTTCCATTTTCATATAATGCGTATCCTACAATGCTTAAAGGGAGTATAGATAAGCTTAAAAAATATAACACAAGCTTAGATGTAAGCGAGATTTTCATAGAACCCCCTCCTCAGGTACTGTCGCCTCCGGACTTCTCAAATCTTGCTATATCTTCTATACATTTTTTAAGGTCTGCAGAAAATTTTTCCTTTAAATTCTTATATGTCTCCTCGCTAATTTGCCCATCTATAAAGCGCTTTTCCAGCTTTTCCAGCGCCGTCTCAATAACCTTCCTATTCGCACGGAGAACTACTAGCGGAGTAGGAGACGGCTGAAATTCCGGCTCCTCTTCCATGATAGGCTGCTCAACTTCTTTCCGCTTCTCCTCTATCTCTTTCTTTATTTCTTCCTTTTTCTCCTCAATAAGTTCTTCCAACTTCGTTTTTCTTTTCCTAACTCTAAAGAAGTCTCTTATTCTCCCTAAAATTCCCGGTTTATATTCATACTCCAATATCCCAGCAATTCTAGCTCCAAGCCTCTTAAACTCTATCGCAGAGCCAGAATAAGGTTTATAAAATATAACAGGCACCCCCTCAGCAATAGCTTCTCTGACCTTGGGATCTTCAGGCACTGCCGCTAATATAGGTATATCGAATATGTCCCGGACCTCTTCATAGGGAAGCTCTCCTTTTTCATTTCTAATTCTGTTTAATACTACTCCCATTACTGGAACGTTTTTAAGCCGGCATAATTCAACAGCTCTTAATGCCTCAGTTACTGCCGGAATCTCCGGATTAGTGACCACAAGCACTTCATCAGAAATCTCTAGAGTAGGATATATTTCTTTACCAAGACCAGGTGATGAGTCCACTAAAACAAACTCCTCATAAAGACGAAACAATGAAGATTTGATATTAGCGAGAGACACATCAGGGATATTCAGGGATATAGGCGCTGGAATTATCCTTAACCCATTAGGACATTCGCATATAGTTTTTTCTATAGGAACCTCACCGTTTAGAACATCTATTAAGTCATAGGGAGAACTATATACGCCGCATTGTAATCCCAGATTTGGGCCACTTATATTGCCATCTATCGCGATAACCCTCTTCTTAAATAATGTCAAAGCCGCGCACAGATTAGCCACTGTAGTAGTTTTACCGACTCCGCCTTTCCCAGAAATTACCGATATCACTTTCATAAATTTCTCCTCTCACCAAGTTTAAGGTTTAAGATTAGCATCGTATAAAGATTCATCCTCCTCTCGCTGGGAGCTTTTTTCCTCCTTATAACGGACTTCTTCCTTTAATCTCTTTAAAGTCTCGACTCTACTCTTTTTTCTCTTTGATGAAAACCTAAATACAGTGAATACTAAAATAACAAATAATAAGCCTAGCACAGTTAACAAGTCATAATTCCACATTCCTGGGCCCTGAGGGGGCAGTTCAACTTCAACTGGCCTTTTAACAGATATTTGCAGAGCAGAAACAGTAGCGAGATACATGTTGCCTTCCTCATCGTAATAACTTACATTAATTTCCGGAAGATAAAATGTCCCATTGGCCACTGCTTTAACATCATAAAAAAAAGTTTGAGAAACTTCTGGAGCAAGAGTTCCAGTCCAATAGGTCTCCCCTCCTATAATTTCAAGACCCTCTCCAAGGGACTCTCTAAACACGATATTATAGGCATCCCCATTGCCTATATTCCGTAGTTCAACCGTGACTCTTGCGGTATCCCCTACCAACAAATTTGAGTTATTTATCGTCCTCACAACAATTAGTTCAGGAATTTTCAGCTGCACGGGTACAGGAAAAGCTTTCCTTATAAAGTAGACATTTGTATCATAAGAACCGGCTATAGTATAATTGCCATCAAAAGACGTGGAGACAGCAGACATATAATACTCTCCACGATACCTACCCAAAAGATCTCCTGAAGAATTAAAAAAGTACACGTTATAATCTTTGGAGGCGGCTGCAATTAAACTTCCATCTTTTGAAATAGATACGTCCCACACTTCGTCTCCAGACTTAAACTTCCATAGTAGCCTGCCACTCTTATCAAAGAAGTAGACATTATTATCATAAGAACCAGCAACAACATAACCACCATCAGCAGAAATGGAAGAATCTACAATAACATTATTAGCTCGATATCTCCATAGTAGCCTGCCACTCTTATCAAAGAAGTAGACATTATTATCATAAGAACCAGCAACAACATAACCACCATCAGCAGAAACCGAAGTGCTTAACACGATATCATCGGTACCATATCTCCATAGTAGCCTGCCACTCTTATCAAAGAAGTAGACATTATTATCATAAGAACCAGCAACAACATAACCACCATCAGCAGAAACTGCCACTGACCATACTGAATCCTGAGTTTTATATTTCCACAGCAACTCGCCATCCATATTAAAGAAATAAACATAATTATCTTTAGAGCCTGCTGCAATGTACTTTCCATTATCTGAAATGGCTACAGACCACACAGTATCATCTGCTCTATAACTCCATAATAATTGGCCCTCAGAGCTGAAAAAATATATATTATCTCTAGCTCGAGTTGTGTTTGCAAAGGTTCCTGCGACAGCGTAATGACCATCTGAAGAAACCGCCACTGACCATACTCCTAACCCCGTATTGTAGTTCCATAAAAGCTCCTGAGAGAATACTGCTACAGGCAAAAATAGAAATACTATAAAGAGGATTTTACGCATCCCTCCTCCTCCTATATACGCCCCTATCAACTTTCTCAACTAGCTCTCTAGCAACAAGAATCTGGAGGGCATACCATACTGCCTGCTTGCTTATCTTCTGATTTTTCTTGTTAACTTCTCTAGCTATCATCTTTAAGGTCATTACGTCCCCTTCTTTAAGGACTTCAAGAACTCTGTTTTCAATAGAACCTAGGGACATAGTAAAACCCAACTTTATTTTATAAAATACAATATAAAAAAGAGGCGGTTCATATATAATTGTTGTGAAACAAATCAGAAAACTTCAAAAAGCTTTAGATCCGAGCGAATAAAGTTTCAAAATGAGCTTAGAACGGGTGAGAAATTCTGGTAAAGAATATAAGCTTTGAACCTCTGCCTCTATCGCTTTCTCCAATCCCGCGGTAATTACGGTGACTTCCTTTCCATCTTTGGTTTTCTTGTGCTCAACTATATACCTTCTCACGGCATGGGGTATTTCATTTTTCTTTACATACAGGATAGGCGCCTTATATCTTTCTGCAATAATCGCGGCATCAATGCTTGGATTCTCACCATCTGTGACTACAATAACTTCCGGATCCAGTTTCTTAGCCAATTCTACGGCAGTCTCATATCGCGTGGGGCCCCAAATTCTCTCTGTAGGGGCAATATTCTTCAATCTAGCTTCAACCTCTTCAGAAATCGCGACCTTGCCGCCGACAATAATTATTTTTTTAGGGTTTAAAGCCAATACTGCGTTGAATGTTAAATCTGGAAGCTCATTATGTTCAACCAGTAAAATAGGAGCATTAATTGACTTCGCGTATGCAATAGCAGCAAGTGAGTCGACAGGGGGCTCCCTAACAGATATAACTACTACGTCGGCCTTCTGATACTTCTTCAAAACCTTTCCGGTTACAAATTCATAGATATCCTCCACCGCCTTAGGACTTTCTAACCGTTTCCCCTTAAAAACCCTGAAAGGCTCTAATAGTATTTTTATAGGCTTAACAAGAATGCCCTGAACAAGAGGGTTCATCGGAGTGGGGTATTCGCCTGTCAAAACCAAAGCTGCTGCAACTGATAAAGGAACTGTCCAAAAACTTTTATCGTTTAACTTATAGTTTTGTATTATCTCTAAAAGCACCTGAGGAGTTAAGGAAATAACTCCTCCCTTGAATATAGGGGGCGGAGTAGTCGGGGCTGGAACTCCCCCACCCCCCGCCGCAGGGGGTACACTAACTTTTTCAGGTATAAGGGAACCGCCTATTCCAAATAAGCCAAATGAGGATATATTAGCTTCTAAAAATCTTCCTGAAGTGTTCAAACGGGACCAAAACACGTAAGGTCCACCAATATTAGAATAATTACTTCCAGTTTCAAGTACTTTCCAATTATCCGTGGAACAACTGAAACAATACCAATAAATCTTAAGAGTATTCTCATCTATATCGCCCGGGTCATCAGCATCTCCGTCCCCATTCGTATCCAATTCAGAGATAGCGTAGTAGATCCTTATGATAACCCATCTTATTTTCTTATCAAACTCTTTAGTGGCATTTACCTCCACACCTCTCTCTATACCATTTGGAGGGGGATTAACGGTCTTTTTCGATACATTCACATATCTTGTTACAGTTATCGTCACATTCGATAAACTCGCACTAGGAGTTAAGTTTAAAGTAGCATTTGACAGCATATTTGCATCCAGGTAAACTGAGATGTCCATAGTAACGTCCATAGTGACATTAAAAGGCTCAGCTCGGGGATCAGTGCCTATTAGATACTCTTGCAGATTGTTTACCTCGTCGCTGTCTGCATCTTCCATAGCATCACTAGAATTCCATACAATAAATCCGAATTCTACTTCAAATCCATCAGGCATCCCATCGCTATCAGTATCAGGCTTTGTAGGATCACCGCCGTTGAGATATTCATAGTAGTTTGACAACCCATCTCCATCTGGATCTAAATCTGCATCATCGCTGAACTTATCCAACCCGTGAACCTCCTCCCATGGATCAGGTATCTTATCAAGGTCACTATCAAAATTTGACAGACATGGATTCAAGCCCAGTCTATATTCCTCCGAGTTATTGATTAAATCGCCATCAAAGTCAAGGGCTGCGTCCCCAGGATCTGACTTATTCATCATACATGCCGTCCCTCTCCACCAGTTTCTGTCCTCCCACCAGTCGGGTATCCCGTCTCCGTCTGTATCTCCCGCCGGAGGAGCCTCGGGAGGAGGTACTTCGAAATTTCCAACGCCAAAATAGGAGAATACTATAGAGGGACTAATCAAAAGAGCAACTACAATTAATATAGAGACTTGTTTCAATTCTCTATCACCCAACGTGAATAAAAAATCTGTTTATCCTTTTATATAAGGGTTTTTTTGTAAAACACTTCACATATCCAGTGATTTGTTAAAAAAAGTTGTCATATCCTTTAATTCAAAAAAAAATATTGAGATACATGAACATATTAATATAAGTTAAAAATATTTAAGTTCATAGAAACCCTAACAGGGGGCATAAAAAATGGTATTATGGATCCAAGTAATAGGCATAATTTTTGCTTTAGACATGCTATTTATCACTTTCTTCTATCATAAAAGGAGAGTTTTCCGTCCGCAAGAAACAGTAATATGGATAGTAGTATGGGCCGGGCTACTATTTGCAGTAACATTCCCTTCTACTTTAAACGTTATAATACAGCCTTTGCAAGTTGTCAGAGTTATGGATTTCATGATAATCGTAGCGTTCTTTTTATCGTTTAGCCTGTTATTCATTGTGTACATAAAAACCAAATATAATGAAAAAAAATTAGAAAAGATGATTAGGGAGCTCACATTAAAGCAGCCTGAAGAAAAAGAATAAAATGTTAATTCTTGGTGTTAATGACGGCCACGATGCAGGTGCGGCACTAGTTGAAGACGGAAGAGTCATAGCAGCCATTCAAGAAGAAAGACTCTTAAACATAAAGAACTACTCTGGTGCTCCGAAACTGTCTATCCAGAGGGTCTTCAAAATATCAGGCAAAAACCCGAGCGAACTAGATGCCATAGCAATAGTAAGTCTAAATAGAGCATACGCTCCTTTAAAAGAACAGCCTCTCTCCATAACCTTATTTGAAAAACTCTCACCCATCCTCCATAGCCACACTTTTTCCAAACTCTATGTGAAGGTCCTTCACAAATTTAGACGACTAAAACACCTGCAAAAGATTTTCAAGGAGCTTAAAATCGATGATAAAGAGGTAACCTTTGTTGAACATCATTTAGCACATGCCTCATGCGCATTCTATCAAAGGCCCTGGAACGACGAAACACTAATATTCACATTGGATGGTGCTGGAGATGGGTTAAGTGCAACCATAAGCATAGGCAGAGACTTCAATATCGAGAGAATAGCGTCCTCAACTTATTATGATAGCCCAGGAAACATCCTTTACAGCGAGATTACAGCTTATTTGGGAATGAAAAGGTGGGAGCATGAATATAAAGTGATGGGGCTAGCACCATATGGTAGACCTGAATACTGCATCGATAAAATCAAAAGAATAATCAAAATAAATCCTAAGAAGCCCCTTGAGTTCCAAAACATAAGCGGAGCATGCAATACTCAAATCCAAAAGAAGCTTAAAAAATGGCTTGCCGGAGAACGATTTGACAACATAGCGGCTGCAACACAGTATTATTTTGAGGAACTTGTCTCCACTTGGGTGAAAAATGCAATAAAGAACACAGGCATTTCTAAGATAGTCTGTGCAGGGGGCTCATTTTTAAATGTCAAGGCTAATAAAATCATAAGAGAAATGGAAACAGTAGATGAGGCTTTCTTTTATCCAGCTGCAGATGATGGAGGAACCCCTGTAGGAGCAGCTCTATTCACGTACTATTCTCTCTGTAAAAGAGACGGAATTAAGCCTAAACGTTTAGAGATTAGAGACCTCTATTATGGAGAGGAATTTAATAATGAGTATATTGAGAGAACGCTCAAAGAAAAAGGGATACACGCAGAGTATGTAGATGACATTGAGGGGGAGATAGGGGAATTACTAGCTAAAGGAAAGATTATTGCCCGGTTTGCTGGTAGAGGAGAATGGGGTCCCAGGGCTCTGGGAAATAGAAGTATTCTTGCAGATCCCAGAGACATTAGGATAGTGAAACGGCTTAATAGCGCTATAAAGATGAGGGACTTCTGGATGCCTTTTGCGCCATCTATCTTGGAAGAACGGATGAACGATTACTTAGTAGATGCAAAGCCTGCGAGATATATGATAGAAGCCTTCGATACTAAGGAAAAAGCTCAGAAAGAGATGCCAGCATGTCTTCATCCACATGATGATACAGCAAGGCCTCAGACAGTTAATGATTGGAACCCCCGGTTCAAAAGGATAATAGAGGAGTTTGAAACAATAACTGGAGTGGGGGGAATCCTTAACACTTCGTTTAATATCCATGGCAAACCAATCGCAGGCACTCCTGAGTTGGCATTTCATACATTTGAAAACTCTAAGTTAGATGGAGTCGTATTAGGTAACTATTTAATAATGAGAGATAAAGTATAAAATAAATGGAAGAATACCCTGCAGTATCCATCGTAGTAGCCGCTTATAATGCTCAGGAGACTATTGGGGACTGCATACAATCTCTTTTAAGTGTAGATTATCCCAATAAAGAAATAATAATAGTAAATGATGGGAGCAAAGACGATACTGAAAAGATAGCTAGAAGATACCCCGTGAAACTGATATCGCAACCCAATATGGGAGCCAGCTCTGCTAGGAATACGGGTCTAAGAGAAGCAAAGTATGGTATAGTAGCTTACACGGATAGCGATTGTAAAGTCGCAAAAGATTGGCTGAAAAAGCTGGTTAAACACTTTTCAGACCCGAAAGTTGGAGCAGTAACTGGGAAAACAATTTTTGAAACTAATGAGACCTGCACCAGCTATGTGAGAAGTCTAGACATAGAAGAAAGAAACCAGAAGAGAGGGAGATATACGAGACTAGCAAATGGCCCAAACTCTGCCTTCAGAAGAGAGGTACTCAGGATGGTAGGCGGGTTTAATCCAAAATGGTTCCATGCAGAAGATACTGAAGTCAGCTATGAAATATGGAAGGCAGACTACAGGATCGAATACGAGCCAGAAGCAATAGTTTTTCATTCTCCAGAAAGTAACTGGAAGAACTTTTTGAGAAAAAGGTTTCGAGATGCTAAAGCATTCACAAGGATGCTGTATTTTTATCCAATGCAAGCATCGGTTAAAGATGACTTTGTGACTACTTCCATGAAACTCCAGCCCCCTCTCTTCCTCGCCATTACTATACTCGCAGTAATAGCATTAATCGGTTCTTTCATATCCCTGCCTACAAAGCTTATATATCTATGGGCTTTACTACTAGTTGTCGGTTTAGCTATAAACATGCCCTTTTCGATTAAAGTATGGAAAAAAAGCTCTAAGGCGTCATTCCTGCCTAAAGCGCTACTTCTAACAACTGCGAGAGGATTCTGCTGGGCCGCAGGACTCATAGTGGGAGCACTAGAGCAACAGCCATATATTCTAGACAGGGAGATTTAAATATTGTAATGAGGCGGCTCAGGATGCACTTTCTCAATAAACCTTTGATCAAATATATCTTCCTTCTTCAGAGAGCGCTTTATATACCCGAGATCTTTTAACACAGGAACAAATCTAAGAGTAGACCCTATAAATTCCTTGGAGAAACTCGCACAGTATTTCGGTGAGATCCTACATACTTTTAAGACAAATTCATCGTCTACTACATCTAAAACCCTAGAAATAATCCTGCTAGCTTCCCTCGGACGCTCTCTCATTAGATTTGTTGCCTCTTCATGAATTTTAAGAAACCCCTCAATTATCTCAGGATTATCTTCTATTAATTTCTGAGAGGCAAGTATGCCGTAGCTAGGGTTATTAGGCCAGAGCAAAGAGGGAGGGATAGCCAGCTTAGCTATGTGTTCAGCAACAACGACAAGAGCAGGAGTCCCAACAGCTGCTTCAATCTCGCTTCTCTCCATAGCTTCTGGTATAAAATCAGCCCATTTGAAATTCTTGACTTCAATATCCAATCCATGTTTTTTCAATAAGTTCCTTATAATTACATCATGAATCGATTCTTTTGGCGGACAACCTATAACACCATTTTCAAATTGCCTTAAAAATACTTCCTCATCACCCCCCATATCTTCTAAAGAATAATATTCCTTCCTGGCAATAAATACGGTTCCTTCAATATGCCCGCCAGCAATGCATTTTATTTGCACACCATTACTTATCCCAATCATAGAAGGTGGGAGTCCAATATAACCTAGATCAAGTTCACCTTTATCAAGAGCCTGAACAATAGCTGGACCCCCGCCAAACAGCTCCCATTCTGGCTGCAGATCTAATTTCTTTTCCAGCCACCTAGCACCCATGATAAGTAACGAAGTATGATATGCGGTTGAGAGATGCCCGATCCTTAGTACCCTCATCCTAGAACCCTCATAACTCTTTTTTTGATCTCTAATGGCGAGAGAGGTATATTAGGAACAGTAGCATTCCCTGGTAGAGCTACTACGTGAATAAAGTTAGGGCCATCACCCAGGTTATTAAAGACTTCTTTTAACTCCTTCTCATCTCCAGCTTTAAAGATTTTCTTAATCCCCATTGAAGAAGCGAGACATGCTAGATCTACGCATTCTGAGGTACCGGTCGGCTGATTTCCTGTAGAACCATATACCCCATTATCAATCGCTATTATGGTAAGATTTCTTGGCTTCATAGCGGAGACAGTGGAAAGAGTTCCTGGATTCATTAATAAGCTTCCATCCCCCTCTATAACGAATACCTCCTTCTCCGTGTTTAAAGATATACCCAAGCCTATTGGAGACGCCATCCCCATACTGCCTAACATATAAAAGTTCGAATCTTGATCCAAAATATTGTAAACCTCCTTGCTTGGAACCCCTAGATTAGAAACTACCACCTTGCCTCTCAAGTAAGGAGCTATATGTTGGATTATCTCATATCTTCTAAACTTTGGTTTTACATTCATAGACTTACATTTAGCTTTGGGAATTTTTCTTCTAACTGACCCAGTATACCTCACCATACTACCTTCCCAAGTCTTAGGACTGAGAAGAATCCCATGGATAACGCTATTATCATAAGCATTATCCAGGACATCTCCTATAAGGGGGATATCCTCTTTTCCCTCTATGGTTGTATACGGTATGTCTAAGGCATCGAATAATCGCGGTAAATACTTCCCCATGCATTTCTGAGCTTCTATCGGCTCTTTGTATACGCCCCGCCAGCTTATTAGCAGAGGTAAGGGCATCTCATAGAATTTCGTTAGTGAGCAAAGAGCATTAATAGTATTGCCAACACCAGAACTCTGTATCAACATCGCGGGACGTGCTCCAGCAAGGTAGGCTCCAGCGCATATGCCTACCCCCTCTTCCTCTCTTGTAAGCGGAACATATCTTAGTCTTTTATAAACAAGCCCAAAGAGTCCTTTCATCTTATCACAGGGCAATGTACATACAAAGTTTGCTTTTTCTTCGAGTATTTTAATTATTGCTTCCTCTGGATTCAAAATACCGCCTCCCTCAATTCCTCCGCCGTTGCATCTTTGCTAACAATCACGTCAGGAGCAAAACTCTTTATGCCTATCTCTTCCTCGAGCTTTTTCTTTCCACCTCCTGTAATATTCAGAAGAATAAGTTCTCTATCCCCTACTTTACCTTTTTCAACGGCTTGCATAAGTGATGCAACAGCGATTCCTGCGGCCGGGTGGATATCAATACCCTCTAACGACTTGAAAATTTTAGAGGCTTTAATGCCTTCACTATTAGTAACAGCATACATCTCGCCATTAGTATTCTTTAGTGCGTCATAGACTCCACCCCGAATACTATAAAGCGGGTACTTGGTGGATAGAACTCTTGCAAATATAACATCAAGGATGTCCTCTCTCAAAGGATAATCTTCTCCAGGTATTATCTCTCTCCTTTTCTCGCTCCATGCTTTAACCATAGGTATAAATGGATAATTCTGGGAAAGATGGAGCTTAGGTAATTTTTTCCCAAAACGCCCATCTTCCAGTAACCGTAGAGAAGCCTCCCATACAGCTATTCCTCCCGTACCACTTCCGGCAGCTTGAAAATAATGATTAGGAAGTTTACCAGTTTTTCTCACCGCACTTAATAGCACAGTGCCTAAAGCATCTCGTCTAGCAATACTATTCCCTCCTCCCTCATATGCTACTTCCTTTGAAGAAAGTTTTTTTGCAAGAGCAATGGCATCTGAATAATCCCCGTCTCCAACAGTGACAAGCTTGACATATTCTCTATCTATACTTGGAGCCCAACAATCACATAGACATTTCTCTGGTACTAATATAACCACCGGAAACTTTTTCCTTGAGGCAATATATGCAAAAGCATTAGCAGTGTTACCCGCAGAGGCAATGATCAGTTTCTTAAAGGGGCTTCCCTGAGCATATTGGAACGTTACAACCGCCTCAAGTTCTTTAAATGTGCATGTTTTGATTAAAGCGCCTATTTCAGGCCAGTATCCATTAAAGGCGATATAAAGATTTTTTAAGCCTAAATAGTCAGCGAGATGCTCGCTTTTATATACAATTGGTCTACCTTCATAGCTATCAATTTTTTCGACCGGTAGCCAATCGTAAAACTCCCATATGCCTGGGAGAATTCTGAAGTTTAGATACCTGAGGTAGTATGAGCTTCTAATTAAGGAATAATGCTTATCACAGCTAAATTTAAACTTTTCATGAATATCTAGTATCGTATTATCTTTAGCGCATCTAAGCACGTATTTGCCCATGGTCCTAAGCCTTAATAATTTAACATTCTTTAATAGTTTTCTACCAGGATATGATGCGTTATAGCTATTCTATAACATTGTTATGTTTATATTGAAACAATTACACAACAAATGAAGAATTAACCCGCTATTCACTTCTCGCTAAGATTTTTTACATAAGAAGTAATAGTATCTATTTCTTCCTCCGATAACCTTCCACTAAATGACGGCATAAGTGAAGCATATTCATCATACCTCTTTTCTTCATAGCCTCTCCCCTCTTGTATAACTTTTTTAATTTCCTCTAAAGTAGCTTCTTGAATCCAAGTATTTCCCTGAATAGCCGGAGCAATACCCGTACCACCTGCGCCCTCGCTTCCATGACATCCTTCACATACCGCAAATAGCTCCATAGCCTCTGTTGCAATAGGTGTTTCTACTTGAGTAGCCTCAGTTTGCTTTTGATATTTTTCACTTTCTACGGGAGTAGAAGATTCTTCACTCTGTTGCAAACACGCTGAGAACACTCCAATTACAACCAAAATAATAATGATTCTTTTCATTTTTATAACACAGTATCTAAGTTAAAATTTTATTCATCGTTTAAATTATTTTACCTTATCTCAATCTTCTCTTGTTTCCTAAGATATCTCAACACAACCTCGGGCTGGTACCTACACTCCTTACAGTTCTCACCAAAATCATTTATTCCATTACATTTTTCCCCGCCCATAGCATTCAAAATCACAGAACCGTCTTCCTCTTCTACTTGCTCTAATTTAAAAAAATAGTATGATCTCATAGCTACGAGATCCTCTTTTGTAACTCCATCCAGCTTTACTCTACATAATACCATACCATTTCTCACCCTAAAGCAGTTTCATAGCGTATTGCAATACATCATTAAATCTTATTCCCGCCTCATATTTTTTCCATTCCTCGCCATAAGGAGGAGCAATTCTTCTATGAACATAAACTGCATAACAAGCAGGACAGCACATAAGTAAGGTCTTAGCACCCGCATTCTTAGCGTCTTGTATAAGCAATTTCCCCATCTCCATGGCTAATTCAGGTTTATATAACCGTATTCCTCCTCCGGCACCGCAACACCTCGTAGTTTCTCCATGTCTTTCCATTTCAACGAACTCTACTCCGGGTAGGCTCTTTATAAACTTTCTAACAGTTTCAATAACAGCAGGTCCCTTTAGTCCCCTTGATAATTGACAGGGGTCATGAAAGGTTACCACGTCATCAATAGATTTACTGAACTCTAGCTCTCCGTTATCCACTTTCTCCCATGCAAACTGAATTACATGCTCTACTTTAAAAGGCAGCTTACCACCATATACTTTAGGCCAAACAGCTCTCAACTGCTGAAGACAACATGGGCATGAGACAATTAACTTACTTATACCCCGCTCTTCTATTTTCTCAATATTATGATCCACTAGCTCTTGGAGTATCTCCCATTGACCTGTTACCGCTGGAGGAAAACCGCAACACCATTCCTCTTCAGGATCTAACATTGTAAATTCAGTGCCAGAAGCTTTAAAGATCCGTAAAGCTCCCTCCACCATTGGAGCAGCATTATAGGATAACCCGCATCCCTCAAAATATCCAACTTCAGCCTTCTCAGCGATCTTTATATCTTCTGGTAACCAGATTCTAAATCTTTCCTCTTGAGGTTGATTATAAATATTACGTGTTTCTTTTACAAATTTTACTAAATTTGGTATTCCACCAGGAGGTGTAACTCCTAAATCAACCATTTTCCGCCGTAGGGTCCACCATAACCTCTGGGTATGAATTCCTACCTCACAAACCGGTCCACAGCCGCCACAGCCGGTACATGTATAAAGAGCGTCTATAAATTTCGCGAGACTCTCTTCGTCAATTGGCTTAGGTCCAAAAATTTTTGCTCTAAGTCCATAAGCGTTATCAACAAACTTCTTAAACATCTTAATTTTAGAAGGAGTAGAAATAGAAGGATCCTTTGTTACATCCTGAATTGGACACCAATTAAGACATTCACTACATGTAACACATGCTTCAAGTTCAATTAACTGCTCTTTTGAGATATTATCAAGAAGATGCTTCAACTTCTCTTTCTCAAGGGCTTCCTTACCCAACCAAGCTACCTCCAAACTTCAACTTTATTATTCTCTTAATTCTCTTATATAGCATAGTAGTCATTAAATTGGTCTAATTTCGGCACGCTTTGATGCTGCGTATGTAGTTATCTGTGCTGCAAATATATGGAAGAACTTCGAATAAGGAATGTAAGCAATAAAAATCAATGAAAAACTAGCGTGACTAGCCCACATCAAAAGATATGCCGACTTCAAAGAAGTGGTAGTAGCTATGCCACCCAATGCCGAGGCGACTAATCCTCCTATAGGTGACCAATCCATATTCAATGGCTGTAAAATAGCAAGCCTTGCCCCTTCAACAAGGAACCCAGTAACGGTGATTAAAAGAAGTAGAGAGAGGATAATACCATCCTGCAAACTAACAACCATCCGCTCCGGTTTTATTATATATTTCCTTATTAAAGCAACTATAACACCAACCATTAATACTACTCCCGCTATGTCCAAAATAAAAGAATAGACAAAGTAAACATTACCTCTCAAAAAACTAAACAAGTAATGGTCAATACTCGAGAGTAATGTACCTACAAAAAGTATTATAAAACTCCAGACTATTCCAGCTAACATTAAAGCTCTAAGAGGGCTTCTTCTATAAACTCTCCTAGCTAATAGGCACTCTAAAGCAAAAAATTTAGAAAAGCTCAATATAAAGAAGTTAAATACTCCAGCCCCTTTTAAGGGGCTCTCTTCCTCATCTTCACCTTTTAGCCAAATAGAAACCTTAACCCATAAACCAACAAAGAATATTACGATCACGGCAAAAGCAGCAGAATAAAACACTGCCTGTAAGCTTACAGGCACGTTCCAAAACACTTCTCTCAACGCCTCGCCCATAAAATAATCTAATTTCTATAGATATATAAATTTTTCTAATAGCATTATCGAAAAAATTGTATGACTAAGATAATTTTAAGGGATAAGAAAGAAACACTATTTACAATTTTTGAACATAACTTATCAATGAAATTAACTGCTCTTCACTTAAGGGGCCCTCGTACATAAATGCAATTTTCCCTTCTCTAGAAACAAGCACAGTAGTAGGTATTACCCTGACTCCATAGAGGAAAGTCAGTTCAGCTTTTGAATCTAAAGCAATAGGATAAGTAATATTGAACTCTTTTACAAAATTCTCTATATCTTTTTTATCTTCTCCATTATTAATTCCGATAAGTACAAAATTTTCGCTTTGATATTTCTTCCATACCCTCTCAAGTTCCGGGGCTTCAAATCTGCATGAAGGGCACCATGAAGCCCAAAAGTTTAGAACTACTACCTTACCATAATAGTCTTCTAAATTAATATTCCCGCCGTTCAAAGAGGGTAACGAGAATTCTGGAGCCGTAAAATTTATTATAGGCAAGTCTTGTGCTTCAATATTTATTTCCTCCACACCTTCGAGCGATAAGCACCCTAAAAGAAATATAAGAAAGCCCAAAAAAATGAGATGTTTCATACTGTCAACCCTTTTAACAATCACAATCCGGATTATTTTTTACTTCTACCTTGCTGCGCCAAGTTACTTCATATGTTTTCTCAGGGGGCGGAGCTTGAATGTACACTTTATATAATCCAAGTTGCTCTACATCATAGTTGGTAGGTATTCTAGCTAAATAAACGCCAGTATCTCCTATCTCTTTCGAATATCTTTCTTCTATCTCATTCAATTCTAAACCTTTTCCACCATAAATTATAATCGAATAATAAGGCCTGCTCCCATATTTCTTTAAAGAATCGATGTCGTAAAAAATTAATACTTGGTCTGTTGTTTTATCAAAACCAGGGGAGGTAACTTCGGGTATTCCATCGCCAGGGATTATCGTTAGCTTTTTCTCTATCTCATCCGGCCCCCATCGATGAAATGATCTTTGAAAAGGCCCTCCGACAATATTCGGTTTGACTTCTTCTGGAATAACTATTTTATAACCGATTATTCCATTTATACTAGCTTTTTTTAACCATCTAGTATCGGGATCCTTCTCAAAAGCAATAAGATTCCCGCTAATATAACTGATCACTGTAAAAAGGGCGAATAATAGACTTATGATAAGAATTAACCTTTTCTTATAGAACATTTATTTTGAAAAGAATAACTTAACCACAAAAATGATTTCGAAAAAAACGAATATCAAATCGAAATTTTTAAATATTTATTATACCATAGTATTTTTGCACAAGGGGAGAATAGTAGAGTAGTTTTACTCTTCACCTCCTCCATTCCCCCCCTTGTGTCCTTCCCTTTTTTTGAAAACTAATTTCTATGTAATTTAATAATTACAGAAGGTTTTTTATCGAATGTTCCCCAGTACCACCTAAACTCTTCAGGAGCTGCTTCAAGGGGTATTTCAAATACTATCCAACCATCATATTTTTGTCCGGGTAACAAGGTCTGTATAGACATAAACATTGGAAAATAATATTTGGATATTTCATCTGGCGTAGAATCGCGCAGTATCTTTGAGGTTATCCCTGGACTGTAAGTCTCTCCATCCACAGTCCGTAACTCCTTCCAATCATAGCCTAGCAGATGAAATCGTTCTTCCCCTATATTAGTTATCTCCAGATGAATTAGGACGAATTTAAAACCTGGTGGTGCTCTGATTGTTTCATAGCCTCCTTCCGTTACATAAGTGCCAAAAGGATACTCCTCAGCAAGAAAGGATTTCCTAACAACCACGTTGCTGGTTTTATACTCTACAACACGTAGGGAGATATTTCCACTTTCAGGAGATTTAGATATAGTACCTTCCCCCCTAAAATAGGATATTACCAATGATAACAGTAGTACAAGGATAATCCATTTTATAATTTTTCTCATTATTATATAGTTCAAAATTATTGTATTGGTAACATTATTAAATTTCTTCCTAATTTGTAAAAAAGGTTTAATGTCCCTCTTTCAACTCTAACTCTTTGCCTCGTTTTAATTCCTCTGAAAGTATCGACGCAACTTTATTCGCATATTCTAAGACTTTTAGATCATCTCTCGCAACTTCCCATCTCTCCTTAGGGAGATCTATGTCTATAATTTCCTTTATTTTACCAGGCCTTGCTGACATACAAACGACTCTTTGAGACAGGTAAACCGCTTCCTCTACATCATGGGTTACAAAAAGTACTGTCTTATTTTCGTTATACCAATATTTTAGTAGTTCAACTTGTAGATACCTACGAGTATGCCAGTCTAGTGAACTCGTTGGCTCATCGCAAAGAACAATATCTGGGTCCAGAGCACATACCCTCGCCATTCCCACCATTTGCTTTTGGCCCTCAGATATCTCATGAGGGTACTTATCCTTAAAATTGTCTACACCTATTATCTTCATCCATTTATCTCCTACTCTCCTCACTTCATCTTTAGGAAGCCCCTTATTTTCTAATCCAAAGTAAATATTTTCCTGAGCAGTCATCCATGGCAGGAGACGAATATCTTGATAAATAACAGATCTTCGCCAGTCACAATTTTTAAATACTTTTTCCCCATTAAATAAAACTTCTCCCTCCTGGTAATCTTCAAGACCCGCCGCGATTCTGAGAAATGTGGTCTTACCGCACCCAGAAGGGCCTATTATCGATACGAACTCTCCATCATAAATCTCTAAACTCACTCTATCAAGGGCCCATATATCCGGGGGGTATACCTTTGTTAAATTCGTTGCTTTTAAAATCACCTTGGAATTATTCATGCTTCTACCTCATGCGGACTTTTAGTAAACGCTTCTTCGAATTTGCTTCTAACTGTCTCAACATAATGGGCGCATTCCTTGCTAAATCTCAGATTTGGAACTTCCCATCTCTTCTCGGGCAAATTAATATCAATTTTATCATAGATCGTACCTGGCAGGGAAGACATGACATAAACCTTCTGTGAAAGATAGACTGCTTCTTCTAATAAATGGGTCACATATACCACTGTACACCCTTTTTCATGCATTAGCTTTAAAAAGTCATCTGCTATATTACTCCGGGTCACAAGATCTAACCCGCCTAGTAGCTCATCGCATAATAGAATTGAAGGATTATTAACCATGATCATCGCAATAGTGGCTCTCCTCTGCATACCTCCAGAAAGCTCATACGGCCATTTTTCAGCAAACTTATCTATACCTAAAGTGGAAAGCCATTGTAGAGCATCTTCCCTAGCTTTTTTCTTATCTACGCCTTTAGAAATTGGCCCAAAAGTAACGTTATCTATTATCTTCATCCATGGAAAGAGAACAGTTTCTTGGAAAACCATCCCAATTTCAGGACTAGTACCTCTGACTTCTTTTTCCAGTACTTTGATACTCCCCTCTGAAGGGGTCTCTAGACCTGCGATTAGCCTAAGTAGAGTACTTTTACCGTTAGCCTGAGGCCCAACTATAGAGATAAATTCGCCACTATTTACTTCTAGATTTACATTTTTCAAGATATATTCTCCATTCACCGTCTTTTTCCCTAATCCCTTAACTTCGATTGCTTTCATGCCAAATCCCCTTTTAAATCCTCCTCATCCACCTTAGGAGCCTTGCTTGAACCATATCAAAACCGAATGTAATCCAGAAAAAGACCCAGAAGGATATCAGTAGTATAGCGGCTACCACTTTATCAAAATATCCAATATCAGTATGATACATCAAATAGAATCCAAGTCCTGTATGTGCCCCAACCATTTCTCCAGCCGTTAACAGCACAAATGCCAAAACGAGGCCAATCAAACACCCAGCAAGAATAGTCGGCATAGCGCTAGGAATAATGATCCTTCTTAATATCCTTTTCTCACTTGCTCCTAATATTTTTGCAAATTCGATGTACCTTCGGTCTACATTGTAGACTCCAAACAAAGTATTGATGAAAATAGGCCAAAACGCCCCTATATACACCATGAAAATTATCGCATGGCTTATAGAAGGAAATACAGCAATAGCATATGGCAAATAGACCACCGGAGGCACATGCGCAGTAACTTTCGCAAGAGGGTAAGCCACCTCAAATCTTCTCATTGTCCTACCAAACCATATACCCCCTGGAATACCTGTAATTAAAGCCAGAAAATATCCGGCAAAAGCTCTAAAAATTGAATCCCTTGAACTCTTATAAGTTAAGAAGTAAAAATCTGAATAAAAGACATCAAAAACAGTGTTTGGAGAAGGAAAACTGTGAGTATTAAGCTTCCCTATCTTGCCGACCACTACAAGCCACAGAAAGAAAAATACTCCAAAGACCAACGCAGCATTCATTACTGTTATCACTCGCGCTTTCGGTTGCTTTTTTAATAAAATTCCGAATACGAGATAAGACAAGAGGATCAAAGTAAAGATCATTATTATAGAATTAAATACCTCTTTAGGCTGATTTGGTCTATTAGCGGCATCTGGCAATGTCACGTTTAACAAGATTAGGAAAGGCCAAATTAGCAAACCTGCTAATGCTATCACAGCCTCACTCTTAGTTAGTCTCATAATCTCACTCTACCCTCCTCTGCCATTTCAATAACCTACTTTGAATTCTATCTGATATACCTGTCCACACTACTACCACAAACGCAATCAAGAAAATAGCAGCGACTATTTTATCATATTCAAATAGATCAGCATAATACAGGACATACCATCCTAGTCCTGGTTCAGAGTGAGATCCGCCAATACCCTCTGCCACAGCCAGTACTATGAATGCAAGGACTAACCCAATAAATAATCCAGCATAAATAGAAGGTAAAGCTCCGGGGAAAAGTACTTTAGTATACAATCTTTTCTCACTAACACCGAGAGTTCGCGCTGCTTCTATATACTTCACGTCTAGCGTTCTCACACCGTAGATTGTATTAACTATTATCGGCCAAAAGGCACCAATAAAGATGATAAAGAGTACAGCCTGATCAATTTTTGGGAAAAGTTCTATCGCATAAGGTACAAGTATTATTGGAGGAATCGGAGCAACAACTTTAGCAACAGGATAGTATAATCTATCATGAAGATTTGGATATCTTCCAACTATTAAGCCCAAGGGAATTGCAAATATAATTGCCACAAAATAGCCAATCGCTAAACGCTTTACAGTAGCTAAAGTACTCTTGACAACTAATAAATCAAAGTCCGCTAAATAGTAGTAGAAAACCTGGTTCGGTGATGGCCAACGAAGAGGATCCAAAAATCCTAACTTACCGATTGTGACCAGCCATAAGAAAAAAATACTCCCAAAAATTAGGGATATATCCATTATGGTCCTAACCCGTGTAGGAGATTGTCTTTTCATAAAGTGCCCATAAACAAGGAAAAACAAGGCAAATAAAAAAAATGTAAACATCATGCCGTTAAAAACTAATTTTGGTTGATTGGGCCTATTTGCTGCATCCGGAATAAGATAATTTAATATAATAATCAACAGAAATATGGACGTTATCGCCGTATATTTTAAACCTCTTGACATACACCTCGTTCTTACAAAAAGATATTAGCATATATAAATTTTTCGATATTAATAACGGTTTTTTCGATAAAACTAAGAAAGATTTATAAATAACTTTCCTCCTAAAATTTAAGAAATTATACGGAGGTACACGTATGTGGGAAAAGATACTTGTAGCATTTGATGGCTCATTACAGGCGGAACGGGCAGTTACTATAGCTGGAGACCTCGCGCAAAAATATGGGTCAGAACTGACGATTATAAATGTTTATGACGAAAGGATATACGAAGAAATTAATAGGAAGCTTCCAAAAATTGCCTATGAATCAAATGTAGAAAAAAGCTCAATGAGACCTATAGATGAATTTATACGGGATGCTGAAAAAATCGCAGAAAGTGGTGCAGAGATACTAAAGAACATGAAAGTAGATGTCAAGGTCAACACGGTCGGCAGATTAGGCGACCCCGCTAAGGAGATAGTTGAGTATGCAAAAGAGGGAAATTTCCAATTAATCATCGTTGGCTATAGAGGAATAACTGGGGTAAAAAGATACCTTATGGGCAGTGTTTCAAGAAAAGTAGTGGAGCATTCACCGTGCTGTACCCTAGTAACAAAGGTGAAATAAATGGCTACTATATCAATGAAAGAACGATTTGAACATGCCTTAACATTGCAGGAAGTAGACCGCGTTCCAGTAATAGTTCCACTAAATACAGGCATACAAGACTTAATGAAAGCATCAAATTGTTATTGGCCAGATGCCCAACGAGAAAGCGGCAAAATGATTAAACTAGCGTTAGCGGCTCATGAAATAGCCGGGATCGAGAACGTGACTGTACCCTTTGATAATTTTCTTGAGGTCGAGGCGATGGGATGTAAACTAGAAGGGTGGTCAGAAAAAAGCCAACCGAAACCAGTTCCACTAATCGACAATCCGCCTGATTTTAAAAAAATTAGGATACCAAACCCAGAAACAGATGGAAGGATGCCTATAGTGCTAGAATCGATCCAAAAACTTTCAGGCAATATAGGCGATAAACTTCCTATAATCGCCTATATTTCAGCGCCTTTTGAAATCGTGTCAACAATTTGGAATCCCAACACTTTGATTAACTATATAGAATATGATACAACGCCTCTTAAGGTTTTATTAGATAAAGTAACATCATTCGTTATTACATACGGTAAAGCTCTCGTCAACAGCGGAGCAACAACATTAACGCTAGTTGACGGAAATTCCCAGAATCTTTTTGGTATTGATATGGGTATGGAGTACGCATTCGATGGAGTCGAGCCAGAATACTATGAAGAATTTTCATATAAATACGTTAAAAAAGTGATAAAAGCATTGAAAGTTCCTGTGATATACCATGTATGCGGTGATACTACACCCATACTTGATCACATGGCTGAAACAGGAGCTATGGGCTTGAGTGTTGACCGTGTAGAGATACGTACATGTAAAGAAATAGTTGGAGATAATGCGGCGGTTATTGGTAATATTTCGGTCGAAACACTTTGGAAAGGCGCACAAACCGAAATAGAAAAAGAGGCCAAAAGAGCTATTGAACAAGGCGTAGATATTCTTGCCCCGGGTTGCAATCTAGTTCCGACAACTCCCCTAGAAAACGTAAGGGCTATGGTCAACACGGTGCTTAAATAATTTATATTTATGACAAAAAACATAGCAGACCAGATAAAAGATTATGCACTTAAAAATGGGGCAAAACTAGTAGGTATAGCAGATTCAAGATTACTGGATAAAAAAGCCCCACGGGGGCATAGGCCACAGGACATCTTAAGTGATGCAAAATCTGTAATTGTGGTTGCAGTTCCACAACCTAGGGGGATTATAAGTGATTCATTGCCAACCGAATATACTAGGTGCATATACACTGCCGAAATAAAATTAGAACTACTGACATTCGATATATCGAATATAATAGACGAAAAAGGTTACAAATCAATTCCTATACCTGTTAAAATGGAATATAGCATGGATGTTGAAAAATTAATGGGGGATATATCGCATAAACATGCTGCAGTATATGCTGGACTTGGGCAAATTGGAAAAAATTCTCTTTTAATAACACCAGAATACGGAAATAGGGTGTACTTGGCATCCATAGTAACCAATGCTCCCATGAGCTACGATATTCCATTTAAGAAACAATTTTGCGATAAGGAATGCCAAAAATGTATAGAAGCTTGTCCAGTAAGGGCTATTCCAAAAGATGGAAGTGCCCTAATAGACAAAATGAAATGCTATCTGTATTGTAAAACTCAAAAGGAGCGCTATCCAATTACGAAGGGCCTATACTCCTGCAGAGAGTGCAGGAGGGTCTGCCCATTTTCAAAAGTTTAGCCCGGTATGCAACATGATTCCTTATCATGAAACTTGATCTAAAAGCAAAGCTAGCAGATCCGAAGAATAGAATCTTATTTTTATGTTGCAGTGGCATAGCATTCTCTTGGATTCCTTGGTTTAATTATTCCGCTGTGCTACCTATATTGAAGGAGGAGTTTAGTTTAACGAGCGCAGAAGCGGGAAAAATCATGGGAGGATTTCAATTAGGCTACGTTTTAACTGTATTGATTACAGGAGTAATAGCTGACAAAATAGGAAAAAAACCAATCCTCGTGATTTCATCACTAATTACTGGGGTCGCTTCAATAGCTTTCGCCTTATTTGCTAAAGACTATTTCTCAGCTTTGATTTTGAGAGTTTTAATAGGTATGGGATGCGGAGGTGTATATGCTCCAGGGTTAGCGCTTCTTTCAAGTTGGTTTTCACCACGAGCTAGAGGAATGGCTTTCGGTGCATACACCGGGTCTTCTGTCTTTTCCTATGCTCTTGGATACTTCCTAACTGCACCTATTGCAGCTGTAGGGGGATGGCAGAAGGGCATATTATTTACATCCTATCCCGTTTTCATTGCTGTGTTATTTTTTGGTTTAGTAAAAGAACCGCTTACGTCAGATTCTAGTCGAATAGAGGACTCACCACTCATGTCTGTTAAGAATATACAATTAGTCCCTCTAATCTTGATTACAATTGCTTACATGGCACACATGTGGGAACAATTTGCTTTTTGGGGATGGGTAGGCCCTTATCTCTCAGCAGCAGGGGTTACCCATGGGATGGGCAAAGAGGAAGCCTTAACAATAGGCGGATTAATAGCTTCTATTACTATAATGATGGGTGTGTTTTCTCCATTTATAGGAGGTAAAATATCTGATAAATTAGGTCGAACTTTTACTGCGGCTTTTTTTTCTATATTAAGCGCGATCTGTTCTTTTATTTTTGGCTGGCTAATTATAAAACCGTTTAATACAATCGTTGTCGCTAGCCTGATTTATGGATTTTTCGTAGTAGCGGATTCTGCAATCTATAAAGCCGGTTTATCTGAAATGGTTCCTTCAACTTTTTTAACGAGCGCTCTAGCAATTCAATCAGCTGCCGGATTTGGAGCCGCAATAATTTCTCCAGGTATATTTGGAATCATCCTAGATTTTACCAACACATCCTCAAGCATTCAAATCCCGTGGGGATGGGCGTTTGTGAGTTTAGGAATAGGTTCACTAATCAGCCCAATATGCCTAAGTATTCTGAGGTCTCACCCCCATAGTACTGCTATGACATCTGGAAAAAGATAGAGAATTGAGCGAATATTAGGGAGGAGAAAAAAGAGAAATTATACTTTTTTGACTATCCTCCCTTCCTTTTCTTTATCCTCGCTTAACAAACACTTTTTTAGTTCCACGTCCCATATGTCTCTCGGCCTAATATCATAGTCTCTTACAATCTCAGGGGGTATCACAAAAACAAGATAATTCCCCCACATCCTAACACGCATCGCCGTCATAGGGCCTAAAACCTTTATAATAAAATCTACTAATTTTTCTTTCCTTCTTCGATTCCCATTAACCTTTTAGCTACTATAACCGCATCAAAAGCATCCTCACCGTATCCATCTGCTCCAATCCTATCTGCATACTCTTGAGAGAGAGGGGCGCCGCCGATAAGTACTTTATATTTATCTCTCAGGCCTTTTTGTTTTAATAGTTCAATTAAATTCTTTGTTTGGTCCATTGTAGTGGTTAGCAGAGCACATGCTGCAATAATGTCAGCGTTTACTTTTTCAGCTTCTTCGATGAATTTTTCTAATGGAACATCAATGCCTAAATCGTAAACCTCAAACCCCGCTGCCGTTAGAGCACTTTCTACCATATTCTTCCCAATATCATGGATATCATTTTGAACTGTACCAAAAACAATTCTTCCTAGCTTTTCACCTTTACCAAATTCTTTTGCAGCTTTCTCCTCGAGCTTAGGTTTCAGTACCTCAAACCCCGCCTTAAAAGCATGAGCACTTAAAAGCATTTCGGTGATAAAATATTCTCCTTTATTAAATTTCTCGCCTACGACTTGCATAGCATCGCTCATAGTTTTAACAATGACGTCCACGTCAATATTATCCTCTAGAGCTTTTTTAACCACGTCAGGTACTTCCGCTCTTTTACCTGCAATTACCAGCTCAGATAATTGTTTCAAAATTTCACTCATTAAGTATCACCTCACCATCATCCTTGTATTTAGTGGATTTACCAATCTTGATTAAAGTCTGAATGTTTTCAAACGGTACTGTTGGAGGAACATCACACCCCGCAGAAAGTACGTAGCCTCCTCCTTTTGCCGCCTGTTCAATGCATTTTCTAGCATTTTTAGCTACATCTTCTGGAGTACCTGCATTTAATACATTAATCTGGTCAACATTTCCTCCAAGACATATTTTATCTCCGATTTCTCTCTTTGCCAAGCCTAAATTAAATTTTGGATCAACTAGGAAAAACTCTGCACCAGTTTCAGGTAATAGCTCATACCTATTGTCTGGTTCCCAATTATTGCACATATGCAACCAAATAACAGAGCCTTCGGAATGATAATGGTCGACTAGTTTTTTCTGATATGGCAAAGCAAATTTTTGATAATTTAGTTTGGAGATTAAACCCGGAGCCGCCATTGGGTCTGTTATAACAACCATTTGCTCTTTTAAGACACCATCTTCAATAAGAGGGCGATAATATTCCATATGAAACTTAGTTGAAAACTCAAGGAGTTTATGAACTAACTCAGGATTTTCAGCTAAATTCATCATCAAATTTTCTATCCCCATGAATTGTCCAGAATATGTAAAAGGGCCAAAAGCTGTCATACATACTAACACTTCATCTCCAACTCTATCTACGACTAACCGGGTAGCATCCCTAATCGCAGTAACGATTCTGTCCTCATCTAGCGCGCCTGATTCTAGCTTTGCATAAAGCTGATTAATATCTTCCTCATTTTTTACCATAAACGGCGGAGCAATATCTGGTGGCGCACTTACTCCCATATATTTTAAATTTCCACCTAATGCAGCAACTGGAAAATTATTCATGCCTGAGCCGCAAAAAATAATATCCGATTGCACTTTCTCATTAATTGAAATATATGTGTTTGCCATTTTTTCAGCACTTTCAGGCCATTTCTCCCATGAATCATTAGTGTTGTATACTATCCACATCCCCCCTCCAAACCAGGGAGTAACCGGTAATCTTTCCGGAACGCCTAATTTAAAGGCTTCCAATACAACTTCTTTGGAATTCATATTATTTCCCTCCTGTTTTTTAAAGTGTTTAAAAAACTTCGGTATATTTAAGTTTTTCGCAGTTTTTATCAATCAAAAAAAGCTTCAGTCCCGGTATACGATGATCATCTTTCAAAAAAACAGAATTGTCATTCGAAAAATTTAAATATTTGGTCCAAAAAAAAATAAAAAAACATTCCACTGGGGGGTGACAAAAATTAAGAAGGTGAAACCAAAAGGGAAAACTCTAAAGGATGAAGAGATATATAAAGAATGGATTGAAGCCGATGACGACTCTATGGAAATTTCAAGAAGAGAATTTATAAAAAGTGTCGGATTTCTCGGAGGAACCGTCTTTTTAGGCAGTTTTCTTTCCGGCTGTGTGACGGGTACTAAAGAAGCCGCTCCAGCTCCCGAAACTCAAGCTCCTGCTGCCGAAGAAACCCCTGCCGCTGAAAGGGCAATGGAATACAAAATTCGAGTAGGTTACCTGCCGGCTACCCACGATTCACTATTCTTTAGCGCAATGGAAGCAGGCTACTTTAAAGAACTTGGCTTAGAAGTAGAGCCATATATATTTTATTCTGGGGGGAAGATGGGGGAAGCTACAGCAGCCGGAAAACTTGATGCGTTCATAGTTGGAAGCACAGCCCCGATGTACTATATAGCAAAAGGTGCTCCTATCAGCATCGTTGGAGGAGACGCATTTTATGGCTCAGGAATAGTTACTAAACCAGAGAATGTTAATAAGCTAAATAAAAAAGATATCAACATATTTAGAGGTAAAACCATAGCTACGGTAAGATTAGGTACTGCCGATGGGATATGGCGAGGATATCTGTGGGACGCAGGCATCCGAAGTTGGGATGGATCAGATATGGTTAACGGTATGAGGACTTTGGATCTTGGAAGTCCTGGAGACGTCGTAGCTGCAGTAAGGGGTAATAAAGCATTAGGTGGTCTTGTATGGGAGCCCTATGTCAGTCTAGCAGATTTAGAAGGATATCCTCCTTCTTTTTGGATCAAGTGGCTAGACCCTCATTCCTGCTGTAGAACTAGTATGAATGACGACTTTCTTAAAGCGAATCCAGAAGCAGCAGTAAGGTTCCAACAAGGGATAATGATGGCTGAAAGGGATTACTATCTAAATCCAGAAAATTGGGACGAGTTTATTGAGCAATCTGACGTATGGCTGAGGATAGGCTACGACTCGCTTTATAGAGGATTATTCTACAGAGAGCCCGCATTAGATGGAGACTTTAGACTTAGGCTTGGTAGTGGATTAGCAAAGCCGAATACGGATAGATTTGCAGATATAATCTACAAGTGGCTAGGATGGGACCAAACCATAGTGTCAACAATAAAATCAAAGGTGAATCCACAGATCAATTTAGAAGCTGCCAAAAGACTAGGCCACTCTGAAGAGGAAGCGAAAAGGCTAACTAACTTGAACCCAGATACTAAGGCCTATATGAAAGCTGTCGGAATATCGGACGATGTCATAGAGAAGAGCTTTTTCGTTACATAAACTGGCTAACTAAAAGCCCGAAGAGGTGAAAGATATGAGAAAATTCTGGCTCAGTATTTTTTTAGTAGTAATTGCCGCTGTAGGCATATATGTAAGCGAAGTTCAAGCGCCGGAGCCAGTTACACCTATGCCAATGATCAAACCTACAGGAGCTGTTAAAGAAATACCGTTACAAGTTAATATTCGAGGATTTTTCCCTCAGAATCCCTCTACATGGTTTGTAACTGAGGGGGATACTGTAAGGATTTTAGTGACATCTGTTGATGACAGCTATGCTAAAGGGGTCTCAGAGGGAGCCCATGAACACACATTCAACATAGACGAATACAATATTCATCTTACTATTCCACCTGGGGAAACACGGATGGCAGAGTTTATGGTAGATGATAGAGCAGAAAGAGTGGCATTTTATTGTAGTTTACCAGGACACAGATACCAAGAAAATGGAGTAATTGAAATAAGAAAGCAAGCAGTAGAACCTACTGGCTTTATTAGAGTAATTCCGCTCTCAGTCAATATTAAGGGCTTTACATTACCGAGCTACTATGCTTACCATGCAACCAGTAACACAATTAAAGTCAATCTAGGTGACACAGTCCGGCTTATTGTGACATCTGTTGATGACAGCTATGCTAAAGGGGTCTCAGAGGGAGCCCATGAACACACATTCAACATAGACGAATACAATATTCATAGAGTGGTCCCTGCAGGTGAAAGTATATATGTAGAATTTTTAGCAGATAAGCCTGGACATTTCACATACTACTGCGATAAACCCGGACATAGATATCAAGAACAAGGAACTCTATTAGTAGGATTTTAAAAACAAAGTCGGGATGGAGAATTCTTCTCCATCCCAAATAATATTTTTAAGTAACTTGGAGAGAGATGAGTATGCTGAGATTCGAAAGAGAACAAAGTATTTTTAACATTGAGGGAATAAAGATAGGGGGGCAGCCAGGGGAAAATCCTGTTGTCCTAATTGGATCGATTTTTTACTCAGGACATAAAATTGTCAAAGATCAAAAAAGAGGAGTATTTGATAAAGAGAAAGCCGAAGAGTTAATTCAACAGCAAGCAGAGATATCAGAGATAACAGGGGTGCCCTACATATTTGATGTTGTTGCTGAAAACCCAGAAGCAATGGAAAAATATGTGGATTTTATATCAGATACTACATCTGCCCCATTTATATTAGACGGGATCGATCCAGATACCAGGATGAAAGCTTTAAACCATATAGTAGAAATTGGTGTAACCTCGAGGACTATCTACGGACAAATCAGTCCTACAACAAAACCAGATGAACTACAATCTATAAAAGACTCAGGGATAAAGAGTTCAATAGTATTCGCTTTCAGCTCATATGATCCTACAGCTGAAGGTAAAGTTGCATTATTAGAGAGTATAGACGGGAAAAAAGGATTATTGGAGATAGCTAAAGATGCGGGTATAAGTCAACCTTTGATTGACACAGCAGTTTTAGATATTTCTAGCGTTGCTGTAGCATCAGACGCGATACAGATAGTTAAGCAGAAATATGGTCTTCCTTCTGGTTGCGCCCCAGCTAACGGTGTATCGATGTGGAAGAAATCAAAAATTTCTAAAGAATTTTATAGATCGTGTGAAGCCTCAGCTATGGTATTCACAAGATCTAGAGGAGCGGATTTCATTTTATATGGCCCTATAGAAGCAGCTAAGACTGTTTTTCCATCTATTGCAACATACGAGGCTTTACTTGCATATACGTTGAAATGGGCGTATGGATTTATACCCAATAAAGACCATCCATTTTTCAAAATGTTTTGAAAAGAATGGGTGGGATTATCTTTCTTTTTTATTTAGGTATTTGGTTTAGACCTAAGGAAATCCCAGAAGTCCTTGAGAATAGGAGACCTTTTGCAAAGACCTCTATTACAAACCGCGTAAAATTTTCTAGTTGTATCGCCAACACCAGAAATTTTTAATAGTTTAATTTTACGGCCCTCCCGCATAGCTTTTTCAACAGGCAACGAACATATGATTCCTATTCCAAGCCCGTTCTCTATTGCCGTGAGAATGGTTCCAGGCCAATCTAAATGAGCTACAACATTAAAATCAGAGTAATCATATCCTCCCCTCTCCAAGAATCTCCCAACATCCATATATAATTCAGAGTAAGGCTGTGGTGATAAAAATGGATAGTGTCTAATATCTTCCAGCGATACTCTTGACCTATCTGAAAGTTCATGATCCGAGGGGACTGCAAGTACAAGTTCATCCTGACCAATTACCATTTTTTTACATTTTTGTTTAATAAAATCGTTATTTAGCTTCGCCTTAGTAAGGCATATTATATCATATTCATCCTTCTTTAATTTTTCAATTAGAGATTTCATTTCCTCGATTTTCAATTCAATTTTTTTTACAGACGCATTGTCCCTATATTTTTCTAAATAGTTTGGAAGTATATAAAGCCCTGGAACAACGGGAGCCCCGATATGTAGTTCTTGCAGTTGATCATCATGCATTCTATTAACTTTTTGTAGTGAATCATTATATATATCCAAAAGCGATTTTGCGGTTTCAAGAATTATTTTACCCCCCTCAGTTAATTCAACTCCTTTTTGAGTTCTTTTAAAAGCTTTTACGCCATATGCCTCCTCTAAGGCTGCTATCCTCATGCTCACAGTACTTTGAGCTAAGTTAAGCTCTTTAGCTGCCTCTAATATTCCTTTTTTATTAGAAACAAGTATAAAAGTTTCAAAATATTCTAATTTTAAATTTTTCATTATTTTCGATATCATTTTCGAATAATTTAAATTTTTTTGTATGTTATATATAAAGAATCGGGGGCTTCATTATGAAGCCCCCATTTTCCCCGAAATGTTTTGCCCTATTTCCCCGAAGCTTTACCGTTTTTTCAGCGCATCCACAAAATCGGAGTAAAGCTTATTTATTGGATGCGAAGGATCTTCAGGTAAAAACTCTGTTTCTTCGAACACAAAAGTTGAGAGCATTGAGTTTGCTGTTGCTATAGCCGGGAACATCCACTTAGAACTCTCAATAGGCCCATATAGGAGGAAGTCATTCCAGAAAATCGCAGATATCGCGTGTGCAGCTGAGTCTACCCCTGCAAAGCCCAGTTTACCCCACATGCCCTCTTGAGTCTTCTTGACAAGATCTGTACCATTAGATGGGGCGCATCCTACTGGAAATCCGAAGGTTTCCTTAACTAATTTACTCCCTAGTAGCGAGAAAGGAGTTGACGGAATTGTCATAACGGAAGTATCCGCCAAGAAGTTCTTGAACCCTGCCTCCTTCGCCCAAGGTAAAAGCTTATCTCGAATTAGTTCTATTCTGCCTTGAGGAGTTGGATTTTCCTGGTTGAATGCTACCATAAGAACATTTTTAAGACCAATATTCTTTAACTCAGATATTTCTCTTTCGGGATCTTTACTCCACGGCGCTATGCTGTTATATAGATGCCGATCTTGCAACCCCATCTCAGCTATAATCTTAGCAGCTCCAATTTTTGGTTCTACCGTCCAAATATCCGTAGTAAAAGGCATGTCACTTACACTCGTAACGAACTCTATATACCGCCTTGCTTCCTCAGCACTATTAGCAACTAGATCAACCATACATGGAAGCCCGGTTTGGTCTGAGAGTTCCTCCTGTTTGTTTATAAGCTCTTCTGCTTTTTTCTTGTCGAATTTTCCTTCTTTTCTACTTTCCAGTATTTTATGCCCGTTGTAAAACATCGTTCCAATGAGCACCAAAGGATTTTCCCCTGGCTGCCCACCGATTTTAACATTTCCTATTTTGCATACTTTTTGCTCTTTTTCAAATCTAAACATGTAAAATCACCTTGGTATCTTATCTAGGATATCTTGGATATGCGGGAATTTATCTTTCATATGCGGAAAGTGCATCGCCATCATAAACTCTGTCTGGAAATCAGGATCTACTGTAAGCTCTATATATCTAATTCTTCTCGCTATTTTATCAGCTTCCTTTCTCTTTTGTTTATTTAATAGTGCTATCCTAGCACCGTCTCCCGCTGCATTCCCGATTGCCTTTACTTTTTTAAGATCACAATCTGGGAACATGCCTATTACCATACTAGCTTCTTTATCTATGTAACTTCCAAAGGCACCGGCTAATAAAACTCTGTCTACTTCATTTACTCCGTATCTCTTCATTAGAATCTTGCTACCTGTGTAAAGTGCTGCTTTTGCTAACTGCATTGCTCTAACGTCGCCTAAGGTAACAGTGATATCTTTATTGATAGAAGTCTCTTCTTTCCAAGCAAGTACGTATTCTGGCTCCCCTTTTTCATTCTTCCGTATTCTCTTGGTTTTCTCTTGCAAATCCATGTTAAACGTGCCGTTCTTCTTTATTATGCCGGCTTTGAACATCTCAGCTATAACTTCTATTATACCAGAGCCGCATATACCTCTCGCATCTATTTTCTCAATATGGGTATGCCAGTCTGCTTTTCCAATTACCTTGTACTTAGGCTCTAATGTCTCGGGATCTATTCTAACTCTTTCTATTGCTCCTGGAGCAGCTCTCATACCAAATTTTATCTGTGCTCCCTCAAATGCGGGTCCAGTAGCGCATGATGTAGAAAATAGTTTTTCTTTGTTTCCTAGAACTATCTCACCATTTGTACCTATATCTATTATAAGTTGAAGAATATCCTTTTTATGAGGCTCTGTTGCAACTACGACACCCATGTTGTCAGCGCCTACGAAACCGGCCTCGTTAGGCAGTACATGTGCGTATGCCCCTGGAGCTGCCTTTAGACCCATATCCCTCGCCTTTACGTCTACTGAATGATGAGTCGCAGGCGGGAATGGAGCAAGTCCTACATATTCAGGATTAATATCTAAGAATATATGGTGCATGCAAGTGTTTCCTACCAACACAAGCTCAAGGATGTCTTCAGGAGTAAGCCCAACTTCCTTAGTAACGTTTTGTATGATTTTGTTTAATCCCTTCTTGATTGCCTCGTTCATCTTTTTTAGTCCGTCTTCGTGAGTCATCGCATAAGTAATCCTAGCCATTACGTCCTCTCCATACGGTACTTGAGGATTCATCATAGAATCTACTGCAAGGACCTTGCCGGTATCTAAATCTGTTAGATAGCCTACCACAGTAGTTGTACCCACATCTATAGCTAACCCAACTCTCTGCTCATGATATCCTGGTCGGATATTTACGATCTCCTTATCATATCTTACATCTACTGTAACTTTCCACTCTCCTTCTCTGAGAACATCAGGCAGTCTCTTTAACACCATGTAATCAATAGTCAAATTCTTTAAATTGTGGATATCGCTAAGTCCTGCCATCAGCCTCTCTAAGTCGCCCACCGGATCTTCAAGTGTTGGAGGGTTTAGTTCAAGATAATATTTTTTGATAACTGGATCTAGTCTTATTTTTATATCGGCAGCAGTCTTTCTGACAATCTGCCCTCCACCCCGGCTTTCCTCCGGTACAAAGACTAATAAGTCGCCATGAATCGTAGTATTACAGGATAGTCTATAGCCAGATTCGATTTCTTCTTTTGTGAGTTTTTTCTTTTCTTGTTCTAACAGAGGCGATGTATGTTTCATGCTGGATTCAATACCGAATTTCTCGAAGAATCCCTCGTGAATCTGCACCTTGCATTTCCCACAAGTTAATTTACCACCGCATACCGACTCGATGTCAACTCCTAATTCTTGAGCGGCCTCTCTTATCGTTTTTCCGTCTTCTACCTCTCCGCGTCTGCCAGATGGTTGGAAAATGACCTTATGCATCTCCACCATACTTAGATCTCTCCTTTCTTTTTCATTTCTCTCAAGGTTGATACCATCCTTAGGGCTTCTGAAAGAGCATTGCTGGCATCTGGAGCATATCCGTCTGCACCATACTTTTTGGCTATATCCTCGGACAAGGGGGCTCCGCCAAGAAGGATCAAGACGTTTGGGTTCTTTTCTTTGATTTTTTCTACTACTTTTTTCATTCCAACCATAGTGGTTGTCATCATAGCAGACAGAGCGACAATATCAGAATCAGTTCTCATCTGCTCTTCTACGAATTTCTCTAATGGAACATCCTTTCCAAGGTCGTGGACTGTAAATCCAGCAGTTTCAAACATGAGCTTTACTATGTTCTTTCCTATGTCATGCACGTCTCCTTCTACCGTACCAATGACTACTTCTCCTTTTAACCTCTCTTTACTTTCGTCGATCTTGACATGGGGTCTAAGTATATCCAATCCAGCGTAAAGGGCATCTGCGCACATTAGAACTTCTGGAACAAAGTACTCATTTTTCTCAAAGAGATCACCTACAACTTCCATTCCTGCAGCAAGTCCTTCGAAAATTCCTTCGTTGGCGTCAAACCCGTTTTTTATCCACTCTTCTGCGGCCTTTTTAACCCTCTCTTCATCATAATTAATTACCCCCTCCTTGAGTTCCTCTAAAAGCTCCTTCTTTTTATCTTCACTCATTTTACATCACTCCTATGAAAGTTTTCCATATTTTTCAGTAGCTTCAACAAGTGCTTTCATATTTTCTGGTGGAACGTCTGGCCAGATGTCACATCCAGGCCATATGCCGTTAACGCCTTTTTCAATCACATCTTTAACCGCATTTTCTACATCTTGTACTGTGCCCTGGACTAGTACATTATAAGGATCTAAGTTACCTAACAATATCGTATCATCCCCTATCTTCTGTCTCGTTTGAACTAAATCATTCTTTTGGTCAACACTTATTGCATCTGCGCCACATTCATTCATTAGCTCAACTATTGGATTTGTATTTCCACATATGTGAAGGATCCTTGGCGCTTCAATTCCTTCTATGGTCTTAATTAAATGAGGCTGAACTAGTGTTTTAAACATTCTGGGACTAATAACATCCGAAGGTGCTCCCATTTCTCTGATCGTAATATAATCGGCACCTGCTTCTTTTTCTAGTTTGGCGACTCTGGTAGCAACGTCTACTAATCCAGTTAAAATCCTGTTTACATCATCTGGCCTTTTGAAAGATATTTTTAGAAGCTCATTAAGATCCATTATCTGCCCGGCTAGAGTGAATGGTCCAAGAACATATGATCCAATTGGAACTTCATCCCCAATATCATCTTTAAGCAACCCTATGACCTCTTTAATCATTGGGAGTCTTCCTCTTTCTTCAAGATCATCAGGGATATTAACTTCATCTCCCGCTTTCACCAGCTTTGTTTTTATAGTTGGATAAAGTATATTGTCCTCAACATGAGCATACCAGTTGATTTCAGATCCCAAAGCCTCTGCTTCTAGACATAAGTCGAATGGCACTACTGCGCACTCGTACCCATATAGCTTATAAGTTGATGCCGCGAGCTTTGCCATATCTTCCGCGTTTTTATGCACTTCTGCAAACTTTATGTTGTACTTTTTCATTCCCTCTACCGTGACGTTCCCCATTCCACTAAAACACGGTACCCGGTCTATTTTTTCCTTTTTAAGTAATCCTAAAACTCTTTCTTTTGGTGTCATCTTATTTCTCTCCCGATATTCAAAATTTTTCTTCTGCACCATGTGGAACATTTTTTCTTGCTATAGAATATAGAATTCCACATGGTCTTCCTCCTTACCCTCTCTTAAACTGATATTTAAATTTTACTGATAATTTTAAATACTATTTACAAATAATCACTTATTGGTTGAACAAAAATACATATAAATTGGTATTAAAATTTATAAAAATTAGACAAATTCCAAGGGAAGAATATGTTAAAGATAGATGAAAAAGATATAAAAATTTTAAGATGCATTGACGAAGTAGGAAACTCAAATATCGATGAAATTGCTAAGATGACCAATATCTCCCGCTCCACTATTCACTACAGACTGAAGAAATACCAAGAGTCAGGTATAATTAAGGGAACATTAGTGGATTTAGACCCTATAGAACTTGGATTAGATATAACCGCGATAATCCTCGTAAATGCCGTTTATGAGAAGATATATGCAGAAGAACTTGGAGAAAAGCTATCAAAAATACCGGGTGTTATATCTGTATATTATGTTCTTGGTGGAGTAGACTTTATACTTATTTGCAAAGCTATGGACCGAGAAGACCTCAAAAGAGTTTTAAGAGACATCAACTCAACGGAAGGTGTAATAAGGACAGGGACCCACTTTGTCGCTGCAACTATCAAAGAAGAGAAAAGGATCTTAGTTAATTACCCAGAAGAAATGCTTAAAAAACTTTTTTATTCTAAGTTGAACAGGAAGTGAATTCTTATGACACCCAAAGAGAGATTTATGAAGGCTCTGAACCTTCAAAAAGTTGACAGGCCACCTGTCACCTGCGCTAATCAAACCGCCACCCTTGATCAAATGGAGAAAATAGGGATTTACTGGCCAGAGGCGCACAAAGACCCTTTCAAAATGGCTAGATTAGCTGCGGCTGCGTGGGAACAATTAGGACTAGAAGGCGCTGGAGTCCCCTTTTGTCAAACAGTTGAAGCAGAAATTTTTGGATGCGAGATAAAATGGGGCAGAAAGAAGACAGATATTCCTCAGGCACCCTCTAAGGGATACAAATCCCCTGATGGAGTAAAGGTTCCAGAAAACATTTTAGAGAAAGGCAGAATCCCGGTTGTCCTGAAAGCTATTGAGCTACTTAGCGATAAATATGGAGGAGAAATCCCCATATATGGGCATGTGATAGGCCCTTTCTCCCTAGCAGCACATTTAGCAGGAATGGAAAAGATCATGGTAACCGCATTCAAGAACCCAGATGTTGTTAACGAGTTCACTCATCTCGGGGTTGATACTATAGCTGAATACGGGAATGCGATGTTTGATCATGGAGCAGATGTAGTAGTAATAGAGAATATGTTTGCTTCTGTAGATATAATGGGGCCCCAAGGGTATGCTAGAGTGGCTGCTCCATATGATAAGGAATTGATAAACAAGTTGAAGGGACCTACAGTACTCCATGTATGTGGAAATGGGACTTTGATCATAGAAGACATGATAAAGACGGGTGCAACATGTATAAGCATCGATAGTAGAACCGATGCTAAAAAATCGGTTATTGCTGCAAAGAGGAAGGCTGCAATAATGGGGAATGTGGATACCATGAAGGTTCTCACGTATGGAACACCTGAGGGAGTGAAAACTGATACTATGAGGGCAATCGAAGCAGGTATCGACATAGTTGCTCCGGGTTGCGCTATTTCTCCTTTAACTCCTAACAAGAATCTAAAGGCGATGGTGGATACCGTTAAGATGTTATAAAAACCATTTCGCTACTTTTTTATATTAAACTCTCAATTAACCACAAGTAAGTTGACGTAGTGATAAAAATGGCAAGAGTCAGAATTACCGATACTACCTTTAGAGATTCTCATCAATCCCTCCTCGCTACTAGAATGAGGATGAGGGATATGATCCCCATCATCGAAAAAATGGACGAGGTAGGATTCTTCTCCTTGGAAGTGTGGGGTGGTGCAACTTTTGATTCATGTATACGATATCTGAATGAGGATCCCTGGGAAAGGATAAGAACTTTCAAAAAATATATGAAAAAGACTCCTACCCAAATGCTCTTACGAGGACAGAATCTTGTGGGTTATAGACATTATCCTGATGATATCGTAGAAAAATTTGTCGTAAAATCTGCAGAAAACGGAGTGGATATATTTAGGATTTTTGATGCACTCAACGATATAAGAAACATGGAATTTTCAATAAAGATAGCGAAAAGAGAAGAAGCACATGTTCAAGGAGCAATTTGTTATACAATTAGCCCTGTTCATACTATTGAGTCCTTTGTGGATATGGCGAGGAAGTTAGAAGAACTGGAATGCGACTCTCTGTGCATAAAAGATATGGCAGGATTGATCTCCCCAAAGGCATCTTACGATCTCATTAAAGCCTTAAAAAAAGAAATAAGTATACCTATAGACCTTCATTCCCATTGCACCTCTGGTATGGCTCCAATAAGCTATTATTCCGCATGCCAAGCCGGGGTGGATATACTAGATACTGCTCTTTCACCTCTCGCTTGGGGGACCTCACAGCCTCCAACAGAGAGTATAATCGCCTCGCTCAAGGGGACTCCATATGACACCGGGCTTGATTTAGGTGCTTTAGAGGAGGCAACTGCTTATTTCAAGGAGATTCGGCAAAAATATTCTAGCTTAATAGATCCAATATCGGAACTCGTGGATATAAACGTCCTTCTTTATCAGATTCCTGGAGGAATGTTATCTAACCTTATATCACAATTAAAAGAACAGAATGCTTTAGATAAATATGATGAGGTTTTGGAAGAAACGCCGAGAGTTAGAGCAGACCTCGGATACCCTCCCCTTGTCACTCCGAGTAGTCAGATAGTTGGTATTCAGGCTGTGATGAATGTAATACTTGGAGAGAGATACAAGGCGATCACTAAAGAAGTTAAAGATTATGTGAAGGGTTTATACGGTAAACCTCCCGGGCAGATAAATGACAGTTTAAAGGCAAAGATCCTCGGAGATGAGGAACCCATTGAGGTAAGGCCTGCTGACCTACTTGAGCCTCAGTATGAATTAATGAAGAGAGAGGCTGAAAAACTTGGTATTGTAAAGAAAGAGGAAGATATACTAACCTACGCATTATTTCCATCTATTGCCCCTAAGTTCTTAAAAGGGGAAATCCGAGAAGAACCGTTGAAACCTCCAGCAGAACAGGCTGCCTCTGAACAAGGAATACCCACAGAATTTAGAGTCGAAGTAGATGGAGAATCTTATTCAGTGAAAGTGGAGCCTATTGGAGGTTTTATGGATATCGCAGAAATTGAGAAAAAAAAGGTACCATCAAAGCCCTCAGAAGGAGCCGTAATTGCTCCAATGCAGGGCCTAGTTTTGAAGTTAAAGGTTAAAGTAGGTCAAACTGTTAAAAAAGGGGATGTCGTAGCTGTATTAGAAGCAATGAAGATGCAAAATGATGTCCATGCTCATAAGAGTGGTATCGTAGAAGAAATATTCGTTACAGAAGGATCGACGATACCAGCTGGAACCGCGCTTATGGTGATAAAATAAATTCTAAAATATTTAGTGGGAGGTGGAAGCCATGGTATTCCAAAAATTGCTGTCAGGTAAAGATACTGTCAAGTTTGTTGAGAATATAATTTATGAAAAAAAGCAGATCCAAGATGTAGGAGTTGATCTTACTGTAAATTCTATAAGCATACTTCAAGGTCCGGGTTCCGTCGACTTTGGCGGGAGTGAATTCAAGAGAGGTGAATTGAAAAAGTATCCTTTCTGGAAGCCTGAAGGAGAAAAGTATGGTTGGTGGCATCTTGGAGCTGGGCAATACATTGTGACATATAATGAAAAAATAAATATCCCTAAAGGATGGATAGGAGTACTCCAACCTCTAGACCGTATTATTGAGAACGAATGCTTCCATCCTACTTTAGTTATCTCTGGTACTAAGCACCCGCTTAATACTGTACTTAGCGTTGGAGCAGCAGGTATAAATATAAAACAAAACGCTAGGATTTCGAGGTTACTGCTTTTCAAAGTGGAATAATCCGAAGACTGAAAAAGAAATCTTTTTTTATATATGAACTAATTAAAAAAAATACTATGTTTGATAAGGTTCTAGTAGCTAACAGAGGGGAAATAGCTATTCGTATAATGAGAGCATGCAGAGAGCTCGATATTAAAACAGTGGGAGTTTTCTCGGAAGCAGATAAATATTCTCTTCACGCTAAGTATGCAGACGAGGCGTATTTCATAGGCCCTTCCCCACCTAGCCAAAGCTATCTTAATATTGATACGATAATAGATGTAGCCCTTAAATCAGGAGCTGAGGCAATCCATCCGGGATACGGCTTTCTCGCAGAAAACTGGAAGTTCGCTAAGGCATGTGAAGACGCTGGGATTAAGTTTATTGGCCCTAGCAGCACTGCAATAAAAAAAATGGGAGATAAAATTGAGGCAAGAAAAATAATGAAAAAGGCAGGCGTACCTATAGTTCCCGGATCAGATGACAAAATTGAAAATGCTGATGAAGTCTTAGAGATTGTTGAAGAAATTGGATTCCCCATCGTGTTAAAAGCTTCTGCAGGTGGAGGGGGAATTGGGATGAAAATAGTTAAAAGAGAGGAGGATCTTCAGCGGATTATTGATTCCACTAAATCTGTTTCGAAATCCGCGTTTGGGGATGGCACGCTCTTCGTAGAAAAATACCTACAAGATCCCAGGCATATTGAATTTCAGATCCTTGCAGATGACAAAGGTAATACGATTCATATAAATGAGAGGGAGTGCACTATCCAGCGACGGCATCAAAAGCTTATTGAAGAAACGCCGTCGCCAATCATGACCGAAGATTTAAGAAACGAGATTGGTGCATTAGCTGTTAAGGCGGCAAAATCTATCAACTACGAAAATGCAGGTACTGTTGAATTCATATACTCGGAGGGCAACTTTTATTTTTTAGAGATGAACACCCGGTTACAAGTTGAACATCCAATAACAGAGCATACAACAGGAATAGACCTCGTTAAAGAGCAGCTAAGGATAGCTGCCGGGGAAGGAATGAGTCAAACTCAAGATGAAGTGGTAATGCGGGGCCACGCAATGGAGTGCCGAATAAACGCAGAGGATCCCTTAAATGACTTTACACCTTCCCCAGGAAAAATTACTAAATATCGATCTCCTGGTGGACCCGGTGTGAGAGTTGATTCTGGTGTTAGGATGGGATATACTATTTCACCTCACTATGACCCTATGATCTCCAAGCTCACAGTCTGGGGTAGGAATAGAGAGGAAGTCATAGCAAGGATGAAAAGGGCTTTAAGTGAATATATTATTGCAGGTGTAACAACTAATATACCATTTCATAAAGCTGTAATGGACAATGAGGCCTTCAGAAGAGGGAAAATAACAACTAACTTTATCGAAGAGCAGAATATAATAAAAGAGATACCTAAAGTAATAGAGGCCGATAGAGTCAGAGAAGCACGATTAGCTGATTTCTTCAGAGAAGATAGACGAGTAGTAGCAATATCTACTGCAGTAAGTTCCTATATGGAGATGGCCAAAAGAAAGCAACAGCCCAAAGGTGAAGGATAAGATTCTAAATATTTCTAAGTGTTTACTCTACTCGCATTTAAGGGTTCTTAACCTGTTTATCGCGGCTGCAATTTCATATTTCCGGGGACATGCATAATCCCCCGAAGGCATGCTTAATACTGAGGATAACCCCTCGTTAGAGATTTTATTATCAATTATATCAAGAGCCTCACTCAAAGTTTTGCCATTAAAAAGGTTCTTACCCATATACCACATTATATCGCCTATGCTCTTTATTTGAGGTAGCTCTACGATCTGATGTATTTTTGAAAGATCTATAGTTTGATAACCGAATTGGATTGCATTAGTAGACGCTCTTATTTTTACCTTGCCTGATCTTTTAGGATCTATGCTACTTTTAAGAGGCTTTCTAGGTTTTATACTTCCAAATTTCTCCCCTCCTTCCAGTATCCTATCAACCCTATACCGTTGAGCAATCTCTTTAGCCTTTTTTGTGACATCTCGTGGAATATAATTATCCATCATTATCACAGTGTCCGCTACATCAAAGTAATCTCCAGAACCTCCCATTACTAGTATCGTAGAAACTCCCCTTTCCAGGTATAACGTACGTATCTTATCAATTAGCGGCGTTATTGGCTCTTTTTCTTTCGATACCAATTCTTGCATTCTTTTATCTCTGATCATAAAATTTGTTGCAGAGGTATCTTCATCTATTAACAACAATTTAGCGCCTATTTCGAGAGCTTCAATAATATTAGCCGCCTGTGAGGTGCTTCCTGAAGCGTCTGAAGTACTAAAAGATTTTGTATCTACATTCGACGGTAGATTGGATATGAATGGAGAAATATCTACATTCTCAACATATCGCCCATCCTCAGCTCTAATTAAAACCGCATCATATATGGTTATAACAAACTCTCTTCCATCTCCAGGCAGGTGATTATAAACTCCCTTAGATATCGCATCTAGAAGTGTGGATTTACCATGGTATCCCCCACCTACAATCAAAGTTATCCCCTCAGGAATACCTAATCCCTTAATTTTCCTGGAATTTGGAGTTTCAAATTCTACCTCAAGTTCCGGCGGAGATCTAAAATATACCACACCACTTTTCTTAGGAGTATCAACTACCCCACTCTGCCTTGGCAAAATAGATCCATTAGCAATAAAGGCTACAAGTCTGTACTCCTTAAGCTGGGATCGAATATAAGATGCATCCTCGACTATTTCAATATGGTTTTTAAGCTCGCTTTCAGGTAGATTTTTATAAAAAAGTGAACGATTAACTATACTCGGGATTTCATTGAAAAACATCTCAACCGCCTCTCTGCCTAGGATTTTCCTACCCTCAGCTGGCAGTCCGATGAAGAAGGAGGCCTCTGTATACTCTCTGTTAACCTCCACCGATGTCCTCTCTAATACTGCCTGACCACACTTAACTATCTCGATTACACCGCTTCTCCCAGTACCCCTTCGGCCTTTAGAAATCTTTAGTATAGAATCCGCAAATCTCCTTGTTAGATAATCTTCAATCGCAATTTTTCGCACTTTATTTTGGTAAAGTTCAATAGGAAATTTCCCTAACTCCTGGTAAACCCTAGCTCGTATCCTGCTGGGAGATGCAAAAGGGTCTCCTTGAACATGATCAATGAATATAAGAAAATCCCCGTAGTCATAGGCGCCTCTTATATTCTTATAGGCTTTATATCCCCTACCATCTATCTTCATTAATATCTCTCTCAACTTTTTGGCACTTCGCAATCTGATTCACCTGTTACTTCAAGTCTTAACCGCACTTGGATCTATAACGCTTTAAGTTTATTGCTTTCCAGTTTTAAAATAGAATATCAGACTTATTACAATTATATTTTAAAACGAAAAATATAACAATTAAAGTTATGCTAGGTCAACTGCCTATTCAACCAATGAGGAACACTTATATAACACTATTTGGGGGGAGGAGTAGCGAGCTAGATTCAAATCAAGCAGGAATAAATAAATATAATTTAAGAAAGACAAATCTCTCCCCACACGTAGACAAAGTTTCAATAAAAAAACTTGAAGGAGAAAAGATAGTTCCCCTTTTTGAAAGAAGATGGTTTGAAATCGTTCCTCTAGATAGAACAAGACCCAATGCCTTCTCTAAGTCTCCTCACGGCGAGATAGTTTTACCAGAGGATATAAATCTTCTCAAAAGACATAATTACTATTATATACGGGAGGGCGAACCGCTCATATTAAACAATGTCCTAAGCAAAGTTTTAAATGACCCTGAAGAGTGGAGTAAACTGCTTTTAGCAAACTTTTTGTTAAAAAAGAAGAGTCAATTTAGGTTTTAAAGTAAAATCATTCGATGTCAAGGAATTAAATCTACCACTCTAACGTAGGCGGCATGTTGACTGAAAAATAGACAGCCTTTTCTTTCCCTGGATTCCTTATCCTGTGAGGAAGTTCAGATTTATGCCACATTACATCTCCCTCCCTAAGGATGTATTTTTCTCCGCCTGTGTCTACCTCTATCTCGCCCTTGAGTACTATCCTTATTTCTTCACCGCCATGCGAATATGTTTTCGGAATCTCACTATTTGGAGGCATTTCGACTATCATGCTTTCAAGTTTTTCTGTCCTTGCCAATAGGTATATAGGTACTTTACCTATTTTTATTGACTTTTCACTTTCTCCCCTACGGCGAATAACCACGTCTTCCATATATAGATTTACAACAATACTATTATAATATAAATTGTTCTATGAAGGGTTGGGATAATAGTTGTTCTATAAGGCATGAGGCTAAAATAAAAAAATGCAACCATAAATTTTAAATACAATTCCGGTGTAATTCCATGGCTGATTTAGAGGAGATATCCCTTATGTACAAGTTAATGCTATTAATGTTTTCAACGCTGGGCATAATGTTGGTCGCGACGGCTGTCTGGGCGCAGACAGAGGATATTACCGAATCACCATATTGGCCGTGTGATACCTGTCATCCTCACGAATATGAAATATCAGATAAGTTACCTATACGGGCCCATAAAGAACAGTCCGACCTTAAAGTCCATGATATACTCGGAAAAGAAAGAAATGCTTGTAGGGTTTGCCACTTAGGCGACGAAAACCCTGCAAAACTCAAGCTACTGAACGGAGAAACTGTAAGTATTGTTGACGGTGTACCAGAGCTTTGCCATGGATGCCATCAAGAGCGATATAATATGTGGAAAGAAGGAATACATGGAGACTATAGAGAATGGAAAGAAGGGAAACTCAGCAATCCTCCTAAATGCACTACGGTAGGATGTCACAATCCACATAACCCGACAATGACTGTAGATGTAGCTGAAGAAAGAGTGAAAGCGATCTTTACTAAAGCACTCACTCAAAGTATCATAGAAAAAAGAGTACCTAACGATCTAGAATTGCCATGGCCTCCAGCTCCGTATCAAGACTATAAGTATTACCCCATACCTCCCAAGCCACACTTTCCTCTCGTGAATACTCTCATTGCGTTGGGGACTCTCGCAGTACTTGCATTGCTTATTATCCCTGCCCTTATTAGGAGGAAGAGTGAATGACTTCAAAGATAACTCGAAGGCAGTTCCTTAAAATGCTTGGGATAGGTGGAGCAAGTTTAATCGGAGGAAGCTATGCTACTCAGCTTAGAGTACGAGCCTTCGAAGAAGTGTATAAAGTAGGTAAAGAAAGTGTAGCTAGAGGACCTCATAAATATGCTCCAGAACCAATACCGGGTACTAAGTGGGGTATGGTGATTGATGTAAAAGCATGTATCGGTTGTAGAACCTGTAGAGAAGCCTGTTTCAGGGAAAACAACATTGATAGAGATGCTAGCTTTAGATACATAAAAGTTCTACAAATGGAAAAAGGTAAAATAGAATTTGAGCATGCCGATACGGATTATACGGAAATTAATAAAGAAGAGTACTGGTATATCCCAATACAGTGCATGCAATGTGAAAATCCTCCTTGCGTTCAAGGATGCCCAGTCACTGCGACATGGAAAGAAGTAGATGGGATAGTTGTAATAGATTATTGGAAATGTATCGGATGTAGGTATTGTATCATAAATTGTCCATATTGGGCCAGACATTTTAATTGGAAAGAACCAAGAGTCCCACCAGAAGAAGTGAATCCTGAGGTACCAATACGACCAAAGGGTGTCGTAGAAAAGTGCACATTTTGCATTCATAGGACAAGAAAAGGCAGGGAACCTGCTTGCGTTGAATCATGTCCAGTAAGAGCTCGCCACTTTGGAGACCTTAATGACCCTGAGAGTCCTGTCTCAAAGATTTTGAAAGAAAGAGTACCTTTTAGGCTAAAAGAAGAACTCGGAACTAATCCCAAAATATGGTACGTAGGGTGATAAGATGCGTATACTTGGAGTTGAATTAAGGTTCAATGAACTTAAAAACGCAGGACTAAGGTACTGGTGTTTTGTTCTTGCACTTTTAATTATTATAGGTGTAGGGGTGTATTCTTACTATCTCCAGCTTAAATATGGGTTAATAATTACTGGAATGCGCGACATCTTCACATGGGGATTTTATATCCAAAACTTCTGGTTATTTGTCGGTCTAGCCGCAGGCGGATTAATAATATATTCTGGGGTAAATCTCTTTGGAGCAAAACAATTCATGCCTACAAATAAGATAGCAGTGCTACAAGCTGCCGTGTGTGTACTTTTGGCTATGCTTTTCATACCTATAGACTTAGGTAACCCCCAACGAGTGTATTATTTCCTTTTGACACCGAATTTTGATTCAATTTTTGTTTTCGATGCCGCAGTATTGAACCTCTATTTTATTCTGTGTATTATCGATCTTTTTGTACTTCTTAGCGGGAGAGCAACTCATAACCTTGAACTGGGATTGACAATAGTCTCCCTTCCAACTGCTATAGGGATTCACTCAATAACTGCTTGGACGATAGGTCTTGCTAAGGCCCGAGAGATGTGGCATACTGCATTGATGGCGCCTATATTTATCTCCTCTGCTGTTGCCTCTGGATTAGCTCTTCTGATTATTATGCTGCTTATCATTCGGAAGTATACTGATGAGTATAAATTCGAAGACGAAATGTTTCATAGCGCTGGAAAACTACTTGCGACTGTGCTCTTAGTAGATCTATTTTTCCTATTAAGCGAGATACTGACCACATATTGGCCATATTCTGAAACACCAGGCCACTCTATGCGCTTAGAAATCTTAACTTCAGGGCGATATAGCCCCTTTTTCTTATCTGAGATATTTATTTTCGGTATTCTTCCTTTCTTGCTTCTGTGGTACCCTAAAACACGAAAAAATATTACAGTTTTGACTGTATCTTCTATTTTTGTCTTAATTGGTGTCTTCCTGAAAAGATTCGCCTTTTTAGGACTAGGTTTCGGCATTAATCCATTGGGCCACACCGGAGTTTACGTTCCAACACTACCAGAACTTGCAATAACAATGGCTGTATGGGCTATCGGAATACTCATTGTTACTATATCTATAAAACTCTTCGATATGAAAACAGAGCCCCATTAATTACCAATTATGGCTTCTAAGAAAACATTAGAATGTTTATCGCACTATATAACCAATTTTGTAGATAGATCAGATGAAACTAAACAATTAAAGAAAGCAATACTAGAAGAAGACAAGAACGCTGTAATCTTTGGCTCACACGGTATGGGTAAATCTTCATTAGCCGCTAAATTTGCTTTTTGTGAACATGAAAGTTTTGAAGATATTCTCTTCTTAGAGTTGCACTCTTACCTTAAGCTTGAAGAGGTTCTAAGAGCATGTAACTTTTTCTTAGGAGACTCGGGGATAGTAGAATTTGACTATATATTAAGATCCCCTATTAAGATGACCGATAAGTTTGAAGCACTAACGAGTTTTTTGAATGAGAAAAGATTTTTAATAATATTTGACGATTACACGAGCTTTGGAGAAGAACTTCTAAATAAGCTTATAGAATTTGTAGAAAAAGTTGATAAAACAAAATTCATATTCACCGGCAAGCATGACATTAACTTAAATGATTCACTGCACTTAGAATTACAGGGGCTCTCAGAGAATGACGCACTAAAGCTAATAGGATTATCTAACAGAAAAATTTCATATGATCTGAAAAAACGAATAAAAGAGATTTCTAAAGGGAGGCCGTATTACCTGATTGTCTTCTCAAAGTCTCCTAGAATAATTGACAAATCTGAAAATCACACTCCAGAAAAAATACTAGAGAGGATATATGAGAATCTAGAAAATGCTGCTAAAGAACTTCTAAAAACTGCTTCAATTTTTGAAGGACCTGTTCCTCTAGAGATATTAGATGATAATTTCTCCGAGAATGCCGTAAATGAGCTTTTAGAAAAAGGTTTGCTATTTAAGAAGGATTGCTATTATATTCCAAATATAGTTAAAAAACTTATTAGAACTAAAATCGTCAATCAACGAAGATTATCGGCAAGAATAGGCGAATATTATGATAAGTTAGTAGAGAGTAAGAAAGATTTATGGGATCACCTCAGAGCACGGGAGTATTACATGGCCTCAGGTGAGTATGTGAAAGCATATAAGATAGTTGAATCTGCTTATATTGCCTTGCTTGAAAGAGGATATGTGGAACTCGCAGTAAAGTTGTTAGAGGAATCGGTAGAAACATTAGAGGGAGACAAAAAGTTTTTAGCGGCGAGCAATCTAGCTTCAGTTTACCAGAGGATTGGGAGAGAAAGCGAAGCGATTAAGATTTATGAGGAAGTAAAGGAGTTTTATTATAACAAAAAAGATAGAAGAAATCTATCTGCGGTACTACAAAATTTAGGAGCTATATACCTCCAGGAAGGCTTATTAGAAGACGCTAAAAATGCATTTAAAGAGAGCTTGGAGATATCAAAGGGAATTAGGGACAAGGAAGGCATGGGGATTTCCTATCATAACCTAGGGTCTGTTTTTCATGCGCTGAAAGAATATACCCTTGCAAAGGAGATGTATCAGAGGAGTATAGAGATCTCATCGGAGGCGGGAGATAAAATGGGTTTTGCTCAAAGTCTTTATCAGCTGGGGGCTGTATTAGAGGATCTTGGAGAATATGAAGAAGCTGTGCAAAAGTATTCTATCTCAGCTGCCGCCTTTAATAATTTAAATCATCCTAATGCTGAATTGGCTAGGAACTCTATAGAAAAACTAAAAAATAGATTAGAGAGAGATAAGTAGTCCTATGAAGATCATCTGTACCTCAGATATCCATGGAAAATCTGAGAAGATAAATAAGCTAGCTGACGTGCAAGCTGACTTGATAATCGTTGCTGGGGATTTAACTAATTTCGGGCATAAAAATAAAGCGATGGAAATTTTAAAGAGTTTACAGCAAATAGGGAAAGTTCTTGCTGTACATGGTAATTGCGATTATGCCGATGTCGAGGAAACTCTAAGTGAAATTGGTGTTAACTTGCATTCAAAAGGTGTGGAGATTGGGGGAATAGGATTTTTTGGGGTAGGTGGTTCTAGTTTAACGCCTTTTAATACTCCTCAAGAATATTCGGAGGAGGAAATAAAAAAAGCCTTACTAAAGGGGTATGAGATGGTAGCAGACCTCGAGGTTAAGGTATTAGTCTCTCATTCTCCGCCCGTTAACACTACAGTAGATAAAACGTCTAGTGGATTCAATGCGGGAAGTGAGGCGGTAAGAAAATTCATAGAAGAATACCAGCCTAACTTAGTTATCTGTGGACATATTCATGAGGCGAAAGGAAAGGATATGATTGGACGTACTCTTGTGGTTAATCCAGGTCCCTTACATCACGGCTTTGCCCTTGCACATATAGATGATGGTAGTATAGATATAGAATTTCACAAGCTATAACCTTAGAAGTAGCTCGAGGTAGGATCTTCGTTCTATGTTCTCTATAGGAACTCTTAATTCCTCTACAATTTCCAATAGTTCTTCAGGTTTATAGGTTTCCTCAAGCTTTTCGATTTCTATAAATTTTCCTAATCCCTCTACATCGTCCAGAAATATATTAAACTTTTCAGAGCGGTATGTTATTCGTTCTTTTTTTACACAACCTACCTCTTTAAATCCAAGGCGATTAAGTATCGTTCCCATTTTCTTAGCATCACTTATTGAGATTTCAATCTCTTCTCTCGTCTTAGTAACTTTGTCTAATTTAGGACCCTTATAGGTAAGCCTGAAATTTCCATTTACTTCTCTTACCCGTAAGGCTTCATCTGTCTGTGAAAAATCACGGTTGGGATGGGAATAGTAATAATCCGTCTGTCTCTCTTTTTTAAAAAATTTGAATCCTAGTTCTCTTATCCTCTTTTGGGTGATGGTTGGATTATCCAGTTTAACCTTTACTTCTACCTCTATCATTTCTACCACTTCGAAGAAAGGTTTTCTATTAGATAGCCGCAAGTATTCAACTATGTTCTCAGAGTTCTTGTTAAATAAGTATCGTTTATTATTTGATAATGATACTATTCGCGGTTTGACCGCGCCATTATCGCCTTCAATCCGAGCGAATACTCTGCGTATAAATGAAAGAACACTTGTAAGAAGACTTACAGAGAAAGGGATTGAGTTAGAAAAAATCTCCTGGGTGAAGCACGGCTATCTAGTTAAAGATTCTCCATTTTCATTAGGTGCTACTACGGAATATCTAATGGGTTATTATCAACTGCAAGACCCTGCTTCGATGTATTCCTGCGAAGTACTTGAACCCAAAAAAGGTGAGGTAATCCTTGATATGGCTGCCGCTCCAGGAGGAAAAACCACATATATTTCACAACTAATGATGAACAAAGGAACTATAGTATCCTTAGAATTGAATAGGGATCGTATGCGTTCTTTAAGATCTACTATAACCCGTATGGGAGCAGAGAATGTAATAGCTATTAGAATGGACGCCAGAAACTCGGGTGAACTTGGAATAATATTTGATAGGATCCTCCTTGATGCCCCATGCACAGGTACGGGTACTGTTTTTAAGAATCCTGAAGCTGGTAAAAAGGGCCATAGTGACGTGGAAACGTGCTGTACTTTGCAGGCCTCTTTAATTAAGACCGCTCATGGCATCCTTAAAAAGAAAGGTATTCTGGTTTATAGTACCTGCAGTATATTACCAGAGGAAAACGAATTAATAATAAAGGACGCCCTAAACTCTGGATTTAAATTACTGAATGTACCCTATGGTGTCGAGGCATTTACCCAAGTATATGGCATGCATTTAGGTAATAAGATGAAGTTTGCAAAAAGATTTTACCCTCATACACATGGGACACAGGGATTTTTCATCGCTAAACTGCAGAAGATTTAAAATTCTAAATTAAATATGAGCAACACCGGCTAAAAAGAGTTTGTTTATAGATAATTTCTTAATTTCTCTATGAAATAAGATTTTGGAACCGCGCCAATAATCCTCTCAACAGGCTTCCCATCTTTAAATATTAGTACAGTAGGAACGCTCATAATCTGATATTTAAGTGCAACACTCGGATTTTCATCGACATTGATTTTAGCACAGACTAGCTTGCTGTCATATTCTTTCGCTAATTCTTCTATTACGGGAGCCACCATTTTACAGGGATAGCACCAATCTGCCCAGAAATCCACCAAAATTAGAGGGTATTTATTAACCTTTTCATTAAAATCGTCATCCTTTAGAGTGATTATCTCGCCCATTTTAACCAACCTTCCATTAATAGTGGTGCTTTATATACTTTATGCCCTTTCGAACTTGGAGACCGTTAGAGGCGTAGAAAAATATTCACCACTAATATGACAGAGAGGTTTTGCTTTTTCAAGGAGGACTACTTTGTCGAAAACCTCGCTCTTGACCTCAGCTTCTATTATCTCTCCAGCTATAAGCACGTGATCCCCTAATACTGCGGAGTGGATCATTTTACACTCAAGCCAAGCGAAGGCTTCCTTTATTCTGGGCGGCCTAATTTTTCTAGAAGGTTCTTCAGTTAAATTCGCTTCTTTAATCTCGCTGACACCATATGGATAGTCCTTTTCTAAAATCTTCATCAAAGGCCCGAATTCTTCGCCAATAATGTTAACCACGAATTCTTTGTTTTCTTTTATATTTCGCCATGTATCATGTTTTGGATTTGAAAATATTGCTATTATCGGAGGCGAGAAGCTTACTGGAGAATTAAAACTAAATGGCGCGGCATTTGACACGCCCTCTTTCGAAATAGTTGAAACTACGATCACCGGCCTAATTAAAAGTTTCATAAAATCTTTAGGCTTTAACCTCATTGCCTATCACCCTCCAGCATCATATAGGTTTTAACTATTTCTAAGTATGGTGCAATAAATAAACCAATTATTATAATTGCAATGTTTTGAAATCCCCGTAGTAAAAAAAATAATAATTCGTTAACATGCGCGAAGAATAGTGCTGGCAATGAAAAAAGAAGGGATAAAAAACTTGTAAGTAAGGTGGTGCCCAATACAAGTAATATGTAAAGCATGACCTCTATCTTGTATACTCTTACGAATTTTATGCTTTCTATGAAACCATCTATAATTCCGGCCTTCTTAACTGCTATCGCCTGGGGAGTAAAAAATGTTAGAAAATAAATCAATACCATTAATATGCCGAAAAATAGAAGCAGAAATATTGAAATTGTAATATCCCCAAATACTAAAGGAATAACGGCTGTTGAGAGAATCGCTATGGAAAAAGTTCCGATAATCAACATATATAATAGGATATCCAATCCATATTTTTTTATCCCCTCAAGTCCATCAGAGAGGGAAACTCTCTTTCCTTCATAACCAGTTATCGCCATCTCTATAATAGCCGCTCTTGCAAATGCGTTAAAGACTAAGAATATCAAAACCATTGAAAAAACGCTGAATAAAAAGAACGCAAAAAGATAAAAAGGCGTACTACTTTGAATAAAAGTCACCATAGACCCTATATCAAAGGGCTGAAGCGAGATCCCCACAATTATAACTAAAAGTATGGCGAAAAATATTAGAACGAAAATGTCAGCGAGATATTCAAGTACATGCGGGACTACAAATTTAAGATTTTTCTTATAAAGGGAAAAAGATGAAGAGAGGATGCCCCGCATATCCATTTAAATCACTTTTTTTGCCTCGGATATATACCTCTCAACGATTTTTTTGGAAAGTCCGGTTTTCTTTGAAATCTTTTCTGGGTCTTCATCTACTAAAGCATTAGCGGAGGTTATACCCGCCTTTTCTAATTTTTTAATAGTTTTCTGACCTATACCTTTAACCTCTATAAGAGGCACTAATTTCTTCGGGGGTTTCTTTTTTTCCTTAGCTTTTTCGGTTATATGCCATTTCTTCAATTCTTCGAGTTCTTTAACATTAGATTCATGCAAGCTCTTTCTCCTCCTGTCAATCCTGAAACCCATCGATCTAGCTTCTTCGATCGTAAGACCTGCCTCCAACACCTCACGGATGCTGTATCCTCTTCCTTTTCTAAAGCCTCCTTTCTTTTTTACTCTGACCATTACAACTCACCACTTCGACTTATATTGTATGAATTTAAATTCTTTATGCTACAGCTTAGGGCATACATAAGGCGAAAATTTTAAAAAGAATTATTTACATTCTGAATTCATGGTCCCAAATAATCTCAGCTCAGATCACACATATATTTTAAGATTACTTGAACATGGCGCTATGGATGCTGGAACTCTCAGAAGAGCAAGCTTTGCACCGAAGTCAAAAGTCCAAAAGATCCTCGAAGATCTTGTTAAAATGAATCTAATTGAGAGACAGTGGGACGGTAAAAGCTTTACCTATAGAAAAATCTAAGCTTCAATATTTTAATATAAAGTCTTTACCCTTTATTCTAACACCAGGACCCTCGTCCACAGAACCTATTTTATAGGCTCTAGTGCCATATTTCTCGCAAATACCAATCACTTCATCTACATCATCAGTAGAAGTTACAATACAGAACCCTACGCCCATATTAAAGGTTCTGTACATCTCCTTATCTGTTACATTTCCAATCTTTTGAATAATCCTGAAAACTTTAGGAGGCTGTGGAAGAGAATCCAAAAAAAAACCATACTTAGTCAATCTAGTAAGATTTCCAAGCCCCCCACCTGTTATGTTCGCTAAACCTTTTACGTTTACTATTTTTATTGCTTCTAATACTTCCTTCACATATATCTTAGTCGGCTCTAATAGCTCTTCACCAACTGTTCTATCCCCAAGCCGATCATCTATATCATATTTACTTAACAAAACTTTTCTCGCCAACGTTAACCCATTGCTATGGATGCCAGAGCTTTCTAAACCGATAACAACATCTCCAGGACAGATATTTTCGCCATTGATAACCTTATCTGTTTCCACCAAACCTATTATGAATCCTCCTAAGTCGAGGCCTGTTATTATTTCTGGAAGCGTAGCTAACTCTCCTCCAGAGATGGAGATGCCTGCCTTCTTAGCGCCGAGAGCTAATCCTTTCGCGATTTCAGTAGCAATCTCTGGCTCTGGCCTTTCCATCGCGAGGTAATCAACAAGCGTTAGCGGCTCTGCACCAAGGCAGATTACATCATTTGCGTTCATAGCGATTAAGTCAATACCGATCGTATCATATTTCTTAAGCATCTGTGCTACAAGGATTTTAGATCCTACGCCGTCGGCACTGATAGCAAGCGCTTGCGTGTTATTTATTTTAATTAAACCGGCAAAATGACCTTCAATGGGTATACTTTCCCCGATTTTTCCCTTCCTAATCCGCGTGGTCTCTTTAAGCTTTGAAACTATAGCCTTAATAGCTAAATTCTCAAGATCTATGTCCACCCCTGCCTTCGAATACGTCATTCCAGCATCCATGAAACATTAATTGCTAGAATGCTTATATAAATCCTTTTTGAATTACTTAACCCGGATAACATCAAGATTCCTAGGCGCTCTACTCTCTGCCTTGAAGATCCTGTGAAAAGCAGATGCAAGCTCTGTACACTTTGATTCTTCTCCATGACAGGTGATTATTCTTTCAGGCTTCGGATTTATCCGCCTTATATAACTTATAAGTTGACCCCTATCACTATGCCCAGAAAAACCTTCAATAGTGTGTACATCCATATTTATGTTAACCACCTTAGTCTTACCGTCTTCATTCATGCGTATTTCTTTCCATCCCTTTTGTATTCTTCGACCCATACTCCCCTCTGCTTGGTATCCCACGAAAATCAGGCTATTTTTCTCATCCTCAGCTAAACTTTTGAAATACTCTATTACGGGCCCACCCGCCAACATACCTGATGTTGAGATAACTATACTTGGGTCGCCATCTATTACCTCTTTTCTCATCGCAGGCCCATTTACTTTTTTAAAATATTCGGCCAAAAAAGGATTCTTTCCTCTATGGAATATCTGGTTTCTTAATTCTTTATTTAGATACTCAGGATAAGTAGTATGTATACCCGTGGCTTCCCAAATCATGCCATCAAGATATACCGGTGCTTCAGTTACTGCTCCTTTGCTCATATAGTCCTCTAGAGCTACCATAAGTTCCTGCGCTCTTCCCACCGAGAACGCTGGAACCAGTACCTTGCCCCCTCTTTTTAGGGTTTCGTCGATAACTTTCATTAATTCTTTTTCTGCGCTCTTCCTTGAAGGTTGAGTATCTTTTTTGCTTCCATAAGTGCTTTCCACTATAAGGGTTTCAAGTCTGGGGAACCTTGGATTCGCAGGCTCTAAAAGCCGTGACCTCTCAAACTTTAAATCACCGGTATACGCTAGGTTATACAATCCGTCCCCTATATGAAAATGCGCTATCGATGAGCCTAAGATATGACCTGCGTTATGAAGGGTTAATTTTATATCAGGCGAAATATCAGTTACCTCACCATACTCTAGGGGTATAACGTATTTAACCATCTCTTTAATGAATTTTCTAGGGTAAGGGAGATCTTTTCCTTCTCTTTCAACCACATCTAAATAATCCCAATGAAGTAAAAACATTAAATCCCGGGTGGGGGGGGTACAGTATACAGGCCCCTTATACCCCATATAGTATAGATAAGGCACAAAACCGCAATGATCCAAGTGCGCATGAGTTACTATAACTGCATCAAGCTCCTGTAAATTAAATTCCGGTACGCTCAAGAAAGGGAATGCACTTCCATTATCGCTGGCAGCGACATTAACACCGCAATCAATCAGCACTCTGCTCTCCTGCGTTTGAAGAAAAATTGATGTCCTGCCTACTTCCCTAAATCCCCCGAGAGCCCCGAGCCTAATCCACTGAACCCCCCTATCTAGAGGCGTTCTATGGATTCTTTTACCCATACTTCTGAGGATTTCCTTGCGCTCATCACTTGATTTAAGCAAGAGGTGCCTAATGCTTTTAACTATCTTAGAGGGTATGGGGGGTGTTCTCCTAACACTTGGCGTCCAGCCGACCGCCATTTTAATTTCATTAAGTGTTACTCCTCCTTTCCCTATAACTAACCCGGGCTTTACTGCCTCAATTAGTGCTTCACCAAAATTAGGGTCAAACTCTATATTCGTTATGCCTGCATCTTCCGGCACTATACTTTTGATCTTTTCAATAGCTTTTTCAGGTTCCTCTAACACGGACGGATCTGGTCTAATGACTATCCTCTTTCTTATTACCCTAGCAAGCTCTTTAACTATTTCTCCATTTTCTGCTAACACGGAAGGATTTTTTGAATAAAGTACAATCTCCGGACCCTCAAAGTCGACCTTGGTCATTAACGAAGCCGGGGGTACCGTATCCTTTATTACCTTTTTTATTTCATTGAGACTTTCTTCAACTGCCATCTGTGGGCCCCTCAAAAACTAGTAAAAGGGGATTAAAGAGTCTTAATTAGCTCCTCTACTTCTTTTTCAGATAGTTTTTCAAAACCTTTCTTTGTAATTTTAACCACGTCAATCCCATTACCTGTCATTACATCCCTTTCCGTAGCAACTTTTATGGCTCTAACTGCCAGCTTAATTCCTTCATCGACAGAGAGATCCTCTTTAAAGCTATCTTCTAGCAATCCCAGAGCCATCGGCGATCCAGAACCAGTAGCGAACATCTTGTCTTTAATAGCGCTTCCCAGGGGGTCAATCGAATAAAGACTAGCGCCTTCCTTATCATAACCGCCTAATATGAGTTGTACAATCATAGGGAAATACCTATTTGAAAAAAGTATATTTCCTAGGAGCGTAGCTGCGGCTTTTACACTCATTTCCTCTCCCTTCCTCATTCTGAAAAGTTTAGCCTCAGCTTGCATCCATCTAATTAGAGCTTGGGCGTCAGCTACAGATCCAGCAACTGTTGCGCCTATATGCTTGTCTACCATGAAGCTCTTATGAACTATCTTATGGGCTACTAGTGTCCCCATTGTTGCCCTCTTATCCGAAGCAAACACAACTCCGTCTTTGCAAACGAGTCCTACTGTTGTTGTTCCTTTCATGTATTCTTTTACTTTTTCAAGAGTTTCCATTTCCTAACGCCTCCGAAAAAGAGTAAAATTAGTTGGAAGTCTCTTTCCCTACTCCTATATATAAAGGTTTTGCCATGTAAAAGCTTATTTAGAACTAAGATACGGAGGGATGACTGCTTTCTTAATTTTATCGCATATAGTGTCAGCGAGGGGCTTTAGATTAATCACATCGTATTGGTTATATCTCACAAGTAAGTCAAGGGAATCTCTATCCCTATATTTCTCCCATCTTTTCCATAAACGGACTGCCTCATATCCGTCTATTGTACATATATCCTCTTCTCTAGAAATTCCAAGATCTCTCTCTATCTTTTTTAATCCGCCCTTTAAACCTACTCTCCTACCTGCGAAACATAGATCAAGATGCGGTATACCGAATTTAATAGAAGGAAAAGATCTGGATATAAAGGGGAGGTCAAAGGCAGAGCCATAAAAGGTTATAACCATAAGATACTTTGAAAGTTCTCTTTTCAAATTTTCTTCTGTTAAATTAATCCCGTTAACAAAGGTCTTGGTATTCTTTCCATTATAGATACTGAGGACAGTTATTTTATGGTCTTTTCCTAAACCTGTAGTTTCTATATCAAGAAAACAAGCCTTTCGTCCTAATTCATCGTATAACCTCCAATGCTCACTGCGAGGAAGCCTATAGCAAAAATAGTGGGGAATCTCTTTTTCTAAATGAAATAACGCCAATTCCAGCTCCTTATCATGTTTCTTTTTAACATCAACAGAAAGCCCATCTATCCTGTTCTGTGAAATAAAGTCGTCCCAAGTAAAGATTCCCTGACCCCATATCTTCCTTTCTTTTAAATATCCAACATTATCTAGAAGGATAAAACTATTTTTAATCATTCTATTTCTACTCAATGGTTTTTTCTAATTACCTTAGAGATAGGGAATAAGAAGTTGGTATTTATAGTTAGACAATAATTCGACTTACTCATACATAACTAGGAAGAAGCCTTTCACATTTTTATTTTAAGTGGTAGAGCTCCGAAAAAGTGGAAAATATTTATAGGGCCTTAAATTCAAATAAAGTAGGAGGGTGGTCATTATGCCATGGTGGGATCCATACGATGAAATAAAGGAGTTAGAGAGGAGGATGAATAGAATTTTTCGGGAATTTTGGAGTAAAGGTCCTAAAATGCTAGCTCCTAGCGGAGCTATTGAACCATACATGGAAGGTGTAGCTGAACCTCTCACCGATATACGGGAAACGGATAAAGAAGTAATAATAAAAGCCGATATCCCAGGAGTGGATAAAGCAGATATCAATATAAATGCTACCGAGGACAGTATAGAGATAAGCGCCGAGGCACAGAAGGAGATCGAGGAAGAAAAAGAAGGATACCATAGGAAAGAAAGGCGGTATAAAAAATTCTATAGGAGTTTCTCTCTTCCAGCCCCTGTAAATCCAGAAAAAGCTAAAGCTAAGTATAAGAACGGCGTACTCGAGATAAGACTTCCAAAAATTGAAACGAAAAAAGGCAAGAAAATACAGATCGAATGAGCTTAATAAAAGCTTTTCACCATCTACGAATGCTTTAAATACACTTTACAGCAATCTGCATTCATGCCCTATAAGATTAATCCTAGCGTAAAGGAAATTCCCAGGTATATACCCGGTAAAAGTAAAGAAGAGATAGCCGAAGAATATGGGCTCAAAATCGAAGATATAATAAAGCTAGCTTCTAATGAGAATCCACTAGGCCCCCCTCCTCTAGCCATTAAAGCTTTAACAGAAAGCATTTGGGAAGTAGCTACTTACCCTGAAGAGGATGCTGGAGAGCTAAGATCAGAGATAGCAAGATACCTAGGACTTAAAAAGGAGAATATAATAGCAGGCAATGGCTCAGATGAAATCTTAGACTTGGTAACTAAAATCTTTTTAGAAAAAGGAGATCAAGCTATTATCCCAGTCCCTACTTTCTCTATGTACGCTAGTCTTGTGAAGATATATTCGGGACAGCCCATTTTCGTTCAATTAGATAAGAACTTTAACTTCAATACTGAGAAAATAGTAGAAAGCATCTCTGAAAAGACAAAGCTGATTTTTATATGCTCACCGAATAACCCGACTGGCACTAAGATACCAGATGAGGGATTACTCAGGATTTTAGAGGAGGATGTGATCGTTATACTTGACGAGGCATATGTAGAGTTTTCTGACATCTCGAATATTGATAAGATAAAGGAATATGAAAACCTTATAGTATGCAGGACATTCTCGAAGGCTTTTGGATTAGCAGGATTAAGGGTGGGATATGGAGTAGCTCCTAAGCAGATTATAGATTTGATGCTGAGGATTAAGACTCCTTTTAGTGTCAATCTTTTAGCTCAGAAGGCAGCGATAGCCTCACTAAAGGATAAAAAACATCTCGAAAATACAATTAGGTTAATAAAGGAACAGAGAAAGTTCCTAATATCTAACCTATCCAAAATTCCAAAAATAAAAGTTTATCCCTCATATGGAAACTTTGTTTTAGTGGACGTTAAAGAAACAGGTAAAAACTCTAAAAAGGTAGCCGATGCATTACTTAAGAGAGGGATTATTATAAGGGACTGTTCTTCTTTCTACGGCATGGATGACCACCATATTAGGGTGAGCATAGGAAAGCCAGAGGAGAATAAGAAGTTCTTAGAGGCCTTGAAGGAGGTTATAAGCACATAAGATAGTCACAAACTTCTAGGGTTTCCATTCCATATTTTTTTCAACAAAACTCTTATAGTCTTCTATTTCCTCTCTCATACGCTGAGTATCCCATCCCAAAAGCCCTGCCATGTGCTCTGCAATTCGAGTGGCTATTTGAATATCGCATCCCCTGAAATAAAATCCAAGCCGCCTAACAATGACATCAGAAAGCCTCCGTGCAAACTCCAATTCTACAGCAAGATTAACTTCCGCCCATATGTATGGGTGCCTTGGAGAAATCCTATCCTTTAACTTTGGGTTTTCTCTTATGAGTTCGCCAATTTTTACAATCTCTTCCTTATCATATATCTTAAGTAGATGCTTTTTGATATCATCTTCAAGTTCAAGCGGAACTTGCGAGATTTGTTCTTTAAGCTTAATAGACTCTGTGGCACACCTTTCACTAGTTAAAATATCCACCACATCCTTAGCCATAACTCTATATGTCGTAAGCTTCCCTCCAGTTAAAGTGATCACTCCTTCCGGTTCTTCAATAATCCTATGTTCCCTTGAAACCTCTGAAACAGAAGTTTTCTCATCAACTAGGGGTCTTACTCCCGAATAAGTGGCTATAATATCCTTGTACATAATATTGGCGTTAGGGAAATAACGATTCACTACCTCTATCAAGTAATTCACCTCTTCTAAACTGACTACCGCATTGTCAGGCGAGGATTGATGTTCTATTTCCGTAGTACCCACTATTACGAGGTCATCCCAAGGTATAGCAAAAGTGAGTCTGCCATCAATAGCTTCCATAACTATAGCATTCCTTATCTGAATTTTCTCTCGGGATAAAACAATATGGGAACCCTTACTAGGCTTAAGCATTTTACTCTGTATACCCATCTTTGCTCTTATTATATCAGCCCAAGGGCCAGCAGTAATCACGATCTTTTTAGAAAAAATCTTAGATTCGCTTCCATCGATTCTGTCAACAATTGTAGCTCCAACGATTTTATTCCCCTCCTTTATGAACTCTTTAACGTATGCGTAATTTAAACATCTCGCACCATTTTCTCGGGCTTTCTTTAATACATTCAACGTCAACTTAAAATCCAGCCCAAATGCGTCCCAATAAACTGCGCCTCCGCTTAAGCCATTAGGATTCAGACCGGGTTCTATTTTGAGAATTTCCTGCTTGCTCAGGATCTTATGTGGTTTAATTTTACGTTTACCTGCAAGTAAGTCGTATGCAAGCACAGATAAGCGGAGGGCTAGAGGGGCTTTTAATAGCTCCATAATTGTATACCCCTCCGGATCAACGACCCATTTGAATAGCCTACCGATATGTTTAAGCTGCTTATTATAAACAGGAACCAAAAACGGGAGCGGCTCTACTATCCCGGGAGCTAAATTCAGGAGAAGTCCTCTTTCATGCAGTGCCTCAAAAACTAGCTTAAAGTCCCTATTTTTGAGATATCTAAATCCACCATGTATAAGTTTGGATGACGCACTGCTCGTTCCACTCGCAAAATCGTCTTTTTCAACAAGTATTACCTTTAAACCTCTGGAAGCGGCATCTAAAGCTACCCCCGCTCCACTTATCCCCCCTCCGATTACCAGTAAATCTGTATTTTCTTCAATCAATTTTCACACTTCCCTCACTGCTTACGGACTCTTTTCGGAAACCTTTATAAGACGGTATAAAATCCCAACATAAATTGCTGAACAATATTTAGAATTACTCTTACTAAGGGATGATAAATGAAAGAATATAAAGGTTACATTTTTGATATGGACGGCGTGATCTACACGGGGAAAAAGCTTATTCCTGGAGCGATCGAGGCGTTAGAATTTCTTAAAAACAGAGAGAAAAAAATTGTATTTGTAAGTAATAATTCAACCCGATCCCGCGAGGATTACGCTGAAAGAATTGCTGATATGGGACTCCCTATTAAATTAGAGGAAATCATCCCGGCTACATATGCTACAGCCCAATATCTGGCTGAAAATCATTCTGAGAAGAGAATCTTTGTCATTGGGTCACTTGGACTAATAAAAGAACTTCTCAAAGTGGATCTTAGAATCGAAGAAACCGCAGAAAAAGCAGATATTCTAGTGACCGGCTCGGATTTAAATATTAGCTATCAAAAACTAAGCTATGGTACCTCTCTTTTACTAAGAGATGCGCTTTGGGTTACCACAAATACCGATAAACTTTATCCATCCGAATCAGGCATGATCCCGGGAACTGGCGCTGTGGTAGGTGCCCTACAATATGTAACTGGGAGAACTCCTGATGTAATAATAGGTAAGCCCTCAAAGCCTATTATGGAACAGGCTTTAAAGGCATTGGGGTTAGATAAGAATGACTGCCTTATGGTAGGGGACATAATCGAAAGTGATGTACTAGCCGGTAGAAATATTGGGATGGATACTGCACTAGTCTTAACGGGAGTAACAAGCTTAAAAGACGTAGAAAAAACAAATACAAAACCTGACTATATTTTAGAGAGTATAAAGGATCTGGTGAGTTAAAAATGTTAGAGGAATTTTTAGAAGATCGGTTTTCAAGAACCTTAGAAACGGCTAAAAAGATAGTCTCATCAAATAAATACGATAATGTAAAAATAGTGCACCATAATGATGCTGACGGGCTCTGTGCTGCGGCTATTTTGTATAAAACCTTCTCCCATATTAACATAGAGCCCAAGATGTTCTGTATTGAAAGATTCCACCCAGCGGTTACTAAAAAAGTTCATGCGGAAGGAAATTCGCTGATTATCTACACCGACTTAGGAGCCATGGTCGGAGATATAATCAAAGAAACAGACAATGAAAGGAATTTAGTGCTTATTTTAGACCATCACCCAGCTAGGGAAGTCCAAGGAAAGAAAATAATGGCGATAAACCCTGAACTCGCTGGTATAAGTGGCGACATGTTTATTTCAGCGTCAACGATCTGCTATTTATTTAGCCGATATTATTTGGATACAGAAATAGAGGGTACTGCCTCTCTTTCTGTAATAGGCTCTGTAGGAGACTACCATGATAGATCGGGTGGAGTTCTCGGCTATGACCGTTATATCTTAGAGTTAGCAGCAAGGAATAATGAGGCTAAAATAAAGATTATGGGAGGGAAAGAAAAATACTTCATGACTAAATTCAATGAATATGCTGATGTTATCGCAGACTGCCTCACAACCCTTGGATCAGTAGGATATTATAATGGGGATTTTAAACTGGGACTTGACACAGCTTTGAATGGAGTAACGGACAAAGTAATAAATCGCGTGGAAGAACTTAAAAAGCTTAGGAGAAAAAAGTTCGAGAAAACCATAAAAAAACTCAAGGATAACGGATTGAGAAAAGAAAGATATGTACAGTGGTTTCATGTAGGTAGAAGTTTTATGCCTATGGGGGTTAAGGTTATCGGGCTTTTCTGTCATACGATCAAAGACATGAGCTTTATCGATGAAGATAAGTTTGTAGCCGGCTTCCAAGAATTTGTTCCCGAACTTCCCGGAATAGGCAGAATAGATTGGGAAGGCGCAAAAGTGAGCTTTAGAGCACCCGCGCCCTTAGAGAGGAAAGTACTCTCTGGAAAAGTTCCCGGGTTAGATGTTACCCTTCCTATAGCGACAGACCGAGTCGGCGGCATCGCAGATGCCAGCCATAGGATTGCCGCAGCTTCTCTGGTAAAAAAGAACACAGAAGAAAAACTTATACAAGAATGGGAAGCCGTTACGGATGAATTAAGCCAAAATTAAGTTGTTCCTATTTACCTTCCGCTAGTTTTTTATCCTCCTCTCGCTGGCTCATACTTCCTTAAAGTCTGGCTGTTTATCGCTCCACCTATAACCTTCTCTCCCGGCTTCTTACGAGTACAACATCCCCTGATCTGAGTGCGGATACAGAAACGTATTTAAAAGAGCTGAGAAGAGCTACGGGAATCGAACCTAAGTAAAGAGCAAATGCGGTCGCGTCTTAATCGGTGGTGGACGCGCCGACTACCACAATCTCCTGTCGTTCAAATAACAATACGGTCCAAAGCTGCGCTCCCCACCACTCCTTACCCTGGTCAAAGTAACTGCTCCAGTTCGTGTCCCAGGAATATATCACAAATCTTTCTTTAAAGTCATGAAAAACCTCATGAAAGATCTGCAGGAACAGTTTATTCTTCTCTTCTTCGGTCATCTCAAGCGGGTATGGCGGCTGTGCGAAGGCTTGCGCATAGCCCTTTACCGGGATCATATCAACACGGACTAATGTTTTCTTTTTGTGGTCAAAACCTGGTCCGAGAAACTCATCCAGAGATATCCCTCTCCCTGAAAACGTTTCCTTATACGTCTCAAATTCACGCAACGCTTCTCGTACAGCCTCCTTACACAAATCGGCAGGACTTTTATCAAAAACAGAAAATGAAAATAAAAAATGGTCAAGATGCCAGACCTTTTTAAGCAGTTTCTCGACTCTGGGAGAAAATTCTTTTTTGTTCATTTGATATTTCCTGTTTATCTGGATATTACTCACATGTAAGAGCCTTTTTTAATAAGGTTTACGGTTTAAATCCTACTGCGTGCTGGGCTTTTCTAAGTCTGCCGCTATGAGCCACGAGGACGCTGGCTGCCCCTGGCTTTCTTGTCCCCTGAAAAAGGAATATCCGCGGGGCTCTTTCCTCGTGGGCACTAGCTCCTTGCGCAGGGAGGGCGTGTCATCAGCGCCTCGTATCTTGATTTTCACTTTGGTGTCTTTTGTGATTATGCAGCAGCTAGGAGCGTACAGCCTTCAACGTGCTCCTAATGTAGCTCCCAGCATGCCCCTGCCTCTCGCTCCAGCTCCCGAAGTCCATGAAGAGGTTGGAGATTTCTTTGTCGCTGAGGGAGAGTAGCCTCCAAGCCTCCTAAAGTAGACATCGGCGGTAACCCTGGAACCCCTGGCAAGGTTATCATACCACCTTTTAACGTCAGGGTCCTCAAGCAGCATGGCGTATCTTCGACGAAGCATAATAGAAAATTATTATAACAAGTATAAAAAGTTTCGAACCAAAAATGGTACGGGCCCGGCGGGATTCGAACCCGCGGTCTACAGCTTAGGAGGCTGTCGCCCTATCCTGGCTAGGCTACGAGCCCAAAAATACTTATAGTATTTTCATATAAAAGTAACGTGGGGAGGACCATGAGGGTAGTTGATAAATACCTAAAATGGTTGTTTGGGGAAAAGAAATTGGAAAAAGGCCTGAAAATTAGCGAGATGGCCTTAGCACCTCTGTTTACACCCTTTGCTCTTGCACAGGATTTAATGTCTAAGAGAAAGAAAGCTAAGAGCTAGAGAGGTATAGCCTCTGTTTGAAGCCTGTCGTAGGTAGGATATTCTTCCACAAGATAATAGCGCAGGTTTTTCCTCCTGTGCACCTCGGAGAGACCACCGACTATTTCCATTGAGGTTTCAATCCTCATTTTCTCTTTATCTACAGCTATGAGGGACTCTGGGATATCATATTTCTTAATAAGCTCTTTCCTGAGTCGGATAAGCTTACTTATATTTGGGTTATCAATTTCTATGACTCCTTTCAATAAGAGACCATCGCTACTCACTTCCTCGTAGTCTTTTGCAATATTCTTAGCTGTTCTGATCAACCTCTTCCTTAATTGTACCGAGTCCTTGTATCTCGAAGAACAGAAATGTATATTCATATCCTTTGTCTCAAGTATTTGCAACGCAGTCTCTTCACTTTCCTTAGCCGCATAAGAAGTGTCGTCTTTCAACTCATAGCCCTTCTCTAAGAGTGCTCTAGCATTATTATCAGAAAACTCAAGCTCGTTAAGAATCAGAAAGTCTCCGCCGAGGATTTTTAGCTTATCAGCGATTCTAGATATCTTCTCACATTCTCCCGGTATAGCAGGGATCTCTATACCAGTTCTTATTCCTAGCGAGATAGCATTTTTAATGCTCTTCCATAATTTGCCATTTATATGAAATCTCAACTCATCTAATCCTGCTTTTTTTAAAGACTTCAATTCTTGAAGTGATAGCACGCTAGCTGTATACATGTGAATATGAAAATCTCCAAAGTTTTCTTTTAGAAGCTCAATATAACCGAGAGTTCTTTTAAGTTTCATAGCGGGATCACCTCCCGTAAGCCCCGCGCCTAATGCCTTCATTCTATAAGCTTCGTCCAGAATGTCCTGGATCCTTCTTACAGGAACCTCATTTGCCCATACTAGGTCCTTTCCCATTCGCTTTTCTGATAATGGGCAGTAATAACAATCTTTGTCGCAGAGCCCTGTGACAAATAAAACTAACTTGGCTCCCTTCATGCAGAGCTTGCATCCATCAGGTAGTTCACCACTATACCTATTAGAGTAGATCTTTTTCATGCTGAATACAATTAATACTTCTAACGATTAATAGGAATTTAAATGCTTTAATTTCAAAAAATAAAGTAGCTCTCTATTCCTGGAGGATTTTCATGGGATCAAAATGTACATGCTCTGCTTCACAAACCTCTTTTACCTCTAGACCCATTTCATTGAAAGTTTCTAAAATCTTAGGAGTATCCCGGTCTGCATCGTTTGTAATTGCATCCATGATTATTGTGTTACTTAGTAAACCAGATCTAAGTTCCAGTACAAATGGCATCTCCTTCAGCTTATCAATAATCTCTGCTTTATTAACTAATGGCGCTGAAAGTATGAAAGTGAGCCTACGGACTCCGAAATGTTTTGTATCAGGCACGCAATAAATTTTGAGTATACCCTTATTCAACATGCCTAATATTTTCTGTCTAACGGTTTCCGGGGATATATTAAGATCTTTAGCAAGCTCAACATATGATGCCCGGGGATTCATTATTAACCGTCTTATAATCTCTTTTTCTTTCATTCAATCTTCATAATCTGATTTCTACTATATTAATTTTGTTTTCATTAAAAATATCTGAGAAAAATAATGAAAAAAATTGCAATTGCAATTTCCAGTGGAAATATACCCATAAATTTATATATTTTCCTAAGGAATACTAAAGAACACAGGTGGGGAAAATGGGCGAACATTTTGAAAAAAGGCGGAGGGCGCTTATAGAGAAGTTTGTCAAAGAAAGAGGCTGGTTCGTTCCATCCCTCCATGAAAAATACATAGCCAAAATGGAACAGAAATAAAATATATAGGGGGAGAGGGCCTTCCGCTTATAAATGAATGAAGTGCTTTGGTAGATGAGAAACTTTTTTTACGATTGATCTCCAAGAATAATTTCCTGGAGGTATTCAAATGGAGATTTTAGGCATAAATGGAAGCCCAAAGAAAAAAGGTAACACAGCAAGTGCACTTACATTCCTATTAAATGAATGTGAGAAAAAAATAGATACCAAAACTCGTATTTTTCATGTATATGAGATGGAAATTAACTTCTGCGATGGATGCTTCACTTGCCTTGAAAAAGGTACAAAGATAAGGCCCTGCCCTAGACATATCGATGATATGAATGAGATATATTCTAGATTAGAAGAAGCTACTGCTATAGTAATGGCGAGCCCAGTATTCTACGGTTGCGTATCCTCAAAATTGAAGGCCTTTATGGAAAGATGCCTCCCTGCCTACGACTACCCTGCATCAAAGTGTGAATTAAAAGGAGCCCTTAGAGAAAAACTAGGGCTTGCAATCGCCGTTGGCGGGGCACGAAATGACGGAATAGAAGCAGTTCTCTCTCAACTTAGAAACTTTTTCTTTTCAAATAATATGCGCCCAATAGGTACCGCTGGTGGGATAGGGCCAAACGGGCTACCTTACCTATCAAGTAATTTGGGTGTAGGAATTGTCTCAAACGAAGAAGGAAATGCGCTAGAAAGGGATGTATTGGCAAAAGAGTCTCTTAAATGGGCGGCTCAAAAACTGATAGACGAAGTTACTTCTGATGTGAGATAAGTCTAGATCTGCCGTTGAACTCGGTTTCTTTAACATTCACCGTAAGCGGCAGTTCCTTTAAACGCTCAAAATCTCCCCCTACAACACACTCAAAAATCTCTGGGTATATCTTGGCTCTTTCATCCCAGTCGTAGTATCTAACTACAAATTCTCTTGCATTCTTGCCCATTTCTTCTATCTTCTCAGGATTACTTAAAAGATACTCTATTTTAGCTGCAATATCCTTCGGATCAAAAGGATTACATTGCAGAGCAGTAACATCATTAATCATACGCTCCATAAAACCTCCAGTTCCATTTATACAAGGGACTCCGCAAGCTCCCGCCTCCAAGTCAAACTGCCCATGAGGTTCGTACTTACTCGGTGCTAGTGCTATTTTGGCCCTAGATATTTCTACTGCCTTCTCTTCATTAGGTACCCATCGCGTAGTAACAAATATATTATCCTCGAGTCTTTCTTTTTTTATCCTTTCATAAACCTCCGCTTCAAGCTCTCCGCCCCCTATCATTCTTACCTTAATCTCAGGATATTTTGGTAATAGAATCTTTATTGCATCGATTAGTTCCATAACTCCCTTTACATGCGCGAACCTAGCTATGAAAATTATATCATAACGTTTATCCACATTCATAGGCCTATAAACATCCGTATCAACACCATGGTGTATGGGATAAGTTTTCTCCCGTATCACATCCGTAGGGATACCGTGCATAGAACCCACTTTAACTACTTCTTCTACCATATTCAAGCCTACTGTGAAAACAACATCACTTTTCTTTATACCAATCGCTTCTATGTCCCGTATAGTCCTAGAACCAGAATAGTATCCGCCATAAGAGATTTCTTTAGGGCCTTCAAAAGTATGAACTATGCCTCCAACCCTGCCAGACTCTAGAGAATGGAGAAATGAAATCAAAGGCACATGATATTTAACGGATTTTTCGAAACTCCCTAATATCGCCATCCAATCGTGGGCAACTATTAAGTCCGGGTCTATACTTGTTCTAATGTAGGGGATAGCTAAACTATAGTCAGATATGAATGGTATTAAAGGAAGCTCTGAACTATGTTGACCACTAAACTCTATCCCCGCCATGTTAAATAGCTCTTGACATTTTTTTATTGTTTCATCAGGATATAACCCGAATAACGGCCTCACAACCCTATATCCATCTATCTCCTCATAGATAGGTAGATCCTTCCCTCTCAGTCTCCGCATCCCCACGCCTAGGATATTTACTCTCCCTGAAATTCTAGAGAGAACTTCATCAGATACTACCCCCAGCCCCCCAACTATACCGTATTTCTTTTTCTCCTTGTATTCTGGAAACCCATATGAAGGCAATTCGTAGCTATTCCATTCAATGTTTAACTTTCCCACACATCACCAAACTGCTACAATGCATATAAATATTTTGAAAAAATTATTGCTTCAAATAGCTCTGAGAAATGTTAAAAAATAATTTTTATATGCGCTTACCTAATTCCATAGACTTCTCGTTAATATTAAAAAGGGGAAATTGTTAAGACTTACTCCTATGCGGATTGCAATCCTAGTTTTTATAATGACCGTAGCAACCGCTTATGCTTATAGTCCCCACGAAGACCCATCAAAACATCCTGGAGCTTACTGTATAAACTGCCACAAGAGATTTATCGTAGATAACCCTACCGTGGTAGAGATGTTTCCATGTAATAAACAGCCATGTCATAGTTTAGGTGAGGAGGAAAGGGCCGCTATCCATCTAAAAGAATACATGTGCGAGGACTGCCATGCAGCAATGTCAAAAGGCTTCGACATCCAC
>Ga0180886_122_pt1 | contig 105568 bp, 127 predicted proteins | sample Deesub1362A_J573_FD_124183 | JGI IMG/M metagenome (GOLD analysis project Ga0180886, IMG submission 124183) | Candidatus Hydrothermarchaeota archaeon JdFR-18 | reverse complement strand
AAAGCCCATGACCTCCTCCATATACCTGTCGGCCTCCTCCGCAGACAACTCCTTAGCCTCAGCCAAAACAACTCACCTCCTAAAAAACACAACACCAGAGCTTAAAGCCCTAACTTCTATAGGCACATGTTTTTATTTAAAAGTTATGTTCCTATTTTTAAAAAGTCTTAAATAATAATTGGATTAGTGTTATAGTATGAAGCCAAGGGATGCGGTTTTAGAAGCTTTCCGGTTAGGCGTGCCTGATAGGATACCGGTGGCTCTCTTTGGAGGCGGGGCGTGGACTATATTCAACTCGGATAACACTTTTTTGACGCTTGCTGAGAGTCCGCAAAAAATGGCTGACGTGTTGATCTCGATGAGCAGTAAGCTGAGGAGCGATATCGTATACTGCGGTTCAGGCTATAACAACTTTCATGCCGCCGCTCTTGGGGGAGAAATGAAGTTTAGGAAGGTTGGCCCCCCGGATCTGGCAGCACCTTTAGTAAACAGTCTAAAGGAACTTGATAAGTTAGATCTAGAAGACCTAGCGGGGGACAAGATAGTGAACACTATATGGGACGCGACCAGGATCGTTTCTGAAGAGATAGGCGGCGAGTACCTGGTGACAGCTACCTGCTGGGGGCCTTTCACGTTGGGCGCGCAGATAATGGGCGTTGAGAACCTGATGATCAGCATCTTCAGGGACCCCGGCTTCGTTAAAAAGGTCGTCGACTTCGCGGCACGGCTTAACCTCGAGTTTTATCGGCCGCTTATCGAGGAGAGCGTCATAGAGGTTGTAAGCATCGCGGACCCTACTGCCTCGGGTGACCTGATATCTAAGAAGCATTTCGACGAGTTTGCCCTGCCTTACCTTAGAAGGATAAACAGGGAGTTTAAGAAGAAGGGGGTATATAGCTTGGTGCATATCTGCGGTGACACGACTGATAAGCTCGCCTCGATCTTGGAATGCGGTGCAACTTGTTTCACTCTTGACTATAAGGTGGACCTTAAGGCTGCCAAAGAGCTTTTCAAGGGGAAGATGTGCATAGCTGGAAACGTAGACCCCGTGGGAGTGATGAACGAGAAGACTCCTGAAGAAGTAAAAGAGGCTTCACTTAGAGCGATAAAGGATGGAGCAGAGGGAGGAGGCTATGTGCTTATGCCTGGCTGCGATATCCCTCCAAGCGTGCCCCTAGAGAACATCCAAGCATTCATCAATGCAGCGCATGAATATAAAACCTGAAAGAAGTTAAGAATCTACCTAAGTCCTTATGAAAATTAAGATAATTTGCGGATTCCTCGGAGCTGGAAAAACAACACTTTTGAGAAATATACTTGAAGAATCTAAAGAAAAGACAGTTGTACTTATAAATGAGATGGGAGATGTCGCGATCGATGGCGCTGTGATTACTAAGTACGGTGCACTTGAAGTTATGGAACTTCCAAGTGGGTGTATCTGCTGTGCATTGAGAGCAGACTTAATAAGGACTGTAGAAGAAATATTGAAAGAAATTAATCCAGCTAGGCTTATTATTGAGCCTTCAGGTATTGCAACACCTTCCAATATCCTTGAGTCCCTTAAAATATCTAAGATTTATGATTCTTTGGAAATTGAACCTGTTATCGGAGTAATAGATGCAACTACTTTCCTTAACTATTATAAATCAGGGAATTTAGGTAATTTCTTTTTGGATCAGATAACCAACTCTGATATCTTATTAATAAATAAGTGCGATTTAGTTTCAAAGGAAATCATTGATGAAATTGAAGATATCATTAAGGATCTTAATAGATCGGCGGTAATCTTTAGGACAGTATATTGTAAGACTCCACTACTAGAGGGTAAAAGGGAACGAGATGTTAAACCCTATTATTTTGACATTCACTTAGATTCTTTCTCGTTCGAAACAGAAAATAAATTTGATAATACAAAATTAAAAAAATTTCTATCAACCTTGGATTCTGGCGAATTTGGAGATATAATTCGGGCTAAAGGCATTATTAAAACAGACGATGGAGTAATAAATTTCAATTATGTTCCAAGAAGTTTAGATATAGAAAAATTAGAAAGTTCGGATTTATCTAAGTTCGTAGTTATAGGTGAAAATTTAAAAAAGGAGCTTATAGAAGAAAGGCTTTCTTCAATAAAAATTTAGATAATCGCTATCCCGTAAATAAGGCGTATTATTTTAAAGAGTAATCACACTTATTTTATACCAGATTAGAAAATGTCAAATGAGTTTCTTAAGAGTAAAATACGAAAATTTTATGACTTGCACCCCTGTGGTGGAGACTGGGAGAAAGACGATGCTAGATATACTCTCCTGCCTTGGTTAGATGACTTATTTGAATATGATAAGCATGCAAATGAATTATTACTCGATGTAGGATGTGGTATTGGAATAGATTTGCTAAAGTACATAGAAAATGGAAGCCACGTGGTTGGAGTTGACCTAGCTGAGAAACCCTTGAAAATACTAAAAAGTAAAATGGAATCTGCGGGTTTCCAGCCACGGTTAATAAGATGTGACCTTGAAAATATGCCTTTGAAGAAAGGAGTTTTCGACTTTGTTTACAGTATAGGGGTTCTCCATCATACTCCCGGCTATGATAAAGGAATTAAAGAGATACATAGAGTACTTAAAAACAATGGCAAAGTGATAGTCTTACTTTATCATAAGTATAGCTTGGCAACTATTATAACTAAAATAAACAAGTTTTTGTATAGGATATTTGGAGAAAAATTACTTAGAGTTTTTGAATCCATAGTAAGAAGGAGAGCTACTCCCGCAGAAATCTCTGCCTTTAAAGAAATGTGGGAACATCCTTTAATAAAGTACTTTACCCGTAGTGAAGCAGAAAATACGTTTAGAAATGCGAGATTTAAAAATATAAGAATACAGATGTTTGATAGCTTATATCCTTTATCAAGAATATTTCCAAGAATGAGTAGGAGACATCCGGTACAAAAATTTGGGAGATTTTTAGTAGTTAAAGCAAATAAATAGGTGTATTTCATTGAAAGTTCTTAGAACTATTCCCATGTTTTTTCCGGTAGTAACGGGCCCAGGTAAACAAGCTTTTGAAGTATCTCTTCAACTAGAAAAAAGAGGTGTCTCTTCACCTGTAGTTACATCTGATTTTGAAGTGAGATCTATACCTAAAAACGAAATCGTACAGGGGGTCTCTATTTCAAGACTTCGGAGTTTTGGTGGAGTCATGCAGTATCGAATCGTTCCAAGTATTTTTACGAGGCTTTTAAAAGAGGATTTTGATATCCTGCATGCGCATAATTATCGGAATATGCTTACAGATTGTGGGTTCATAACTTCCAGGATAAAATCAAAGCCATTCATATTACAACCTCACGGTGGACTAGTGGGGTATAAGAAGTTTGTAAGCGGGTTTTTTGGAATTCCTTATAGAGTTCATGATTTAGTCACCCTAAAATCGGTAGCTAGAAAGGCGGATACTGTGATTGTATCAACTATACAAGAGTATAGAGAAGCGGTTGAATTTGGGGTAGAAGAGAGTAAAATATCCGTTATACCTGCCGGAATTAACCTAGGATTATACGATAAAGTCCCGTGTAAAAAGAGTCCTAATAAGAGGATTCTATTTGTAGGACGAATATCCCGAGACAGAAATCTTGAACAGATCCTTTATGCGTTCAAAGAAGTAGTAAAAGAGGTAAAGGACTCTGAATTGGTTATTATTGGAGACGAAGTTAAGAGGAGTTTCGCAAGTTATAGGGGGTATATGTTAGAACTTAAAAATCTAGCTAACGACCTACACATCCACGATTATGTGAAATTTGTTGGCCCTATTTATGGAGAAGATTTGATTAAAGTTTATAAGTCTTCACATGTGTTTGTCTACACCTCTAAATATGAGAATTTCGGTCAAACCATCTTAGAAGCTGCCGCTTCTAGGCTTCCAATAATTTCAACTCCTGTAGGAGTCGCAAGAGATATTATTGAAGATAGTACCGCAGGCTACCTCGTAGGTTTCAATCCAAAAGAACTTTCAGATAAGCTTATTTCATTGTTAAATGACGAAAAAAAGATAAAGGACTTTGGTGAAAATGCTCGAAAAATAGCTGAAAATTACAGTTGGGAAATAATTATAGAACGATATATCGAACTGTATGATAAATTGTTAGAAGAAAAATAATTGACTAGCTTTTGTTTAATCTTTCTCTACTATTTCTTCGTAGATATTTATTGCCTTCTCGACAACCTTCTCCCAGCTGAAATATTTTTCTACTCTCCTACGCCCCTTAATGCCAAGTTCTTTTCTAAATTTTTCATCTTCGATCAGATAAATAATAGCATCAGCAAGCGCCCTAGAGTCCTTCGGTCTAACTAATATCCCTGCATCGCCTACAACTTCTGGGATAGCAGTTGTATTACTCGCTATCACTGGAAGGCTGCATGCCATTGCCTCAACTATAGCTTGACCAAAGCCCTCTTTAAGCGAAGGAAGAACGAAAACATCAGCGATATTAAGATACTTCAAAAGCTCATTGTCTTCGATTAGCCCGGTGAATTCTACGTTTAAATTTAATTTTTCTGATAATGATTTTAACTTTTTTTTCTCAGAACCCTCACCAATAATTATTAACTTTGTTTTTTTATGCTTCAGGCTAACTTTACCAAAAGCCTCTATAAGGTATCGAACTCCCTTTCGGGGTATTAATGCTCCAGCAAAAAGGATTATAAAATTCTCTTTTTCAATTGTTTTCTTGTAATATTTGTTGATATCCACGCCATGTGGTATTATTTTTACCTTACTCTTATCAACTCCGTAGTCACTTATTAGTACTCGTTCATTGGCTCGTGACATAGTAATAATAGCATCAGAATGGGAATAAGCTATCTTCTCATTTCTTATATGAAAGGGTACAACTAAATAGTCAGAAAGCTCTCTCATTTCTGCTTTATGGTGGAAGTGACTCACCACAGGTACTCCTCGTTCTTTAATTTTTTTTGTTGTAACTAATGTAGAGATTGCATGTATAATATCAGAATTCCAAATTTCTCTGCACTTTAAAACATTTCTTCCAAAGGTCGTGTAGTGTAGATCAAATACTCTTCCAATTTTACCATACGAGATGCTAGAATCTCTCACTCTATAGATATCGATCCCATTATATTCATCCCTCGCTTTTCCTCCATTCCAGTAAGTCGTTATTACCTTTACCTTATGGCCTTTCTTTGCTAAAACAGCAGAATACTCTGATACGAATCTCTCGATCCCAACAAAAACTCCTTTCTTAGGATAAGGGAAAACCGAGGATACTAAGGAAATTTCCATGATTTTTCTTCCTTTATAAAGATCCTATACCAAAGTTCAAGCATTAGAAGAGACCATAAATGGTAAAAATGAGAATTTCTAGCTGATTTGCGATTAATGATTTTATGGATATGCTCTCGATTCAAGTACCTATCTTCCGACATAGTTGAATCATATAAGTATGATAGCATTTCTCCTAATCCCTCTCTAAACCATGTTCTAAGAGGCACAGTAAAAATTCTCTTTTTACTTTTTATAATTGGCTTAGGAATGCTTTTTTTTACCGCTTTCTTAAGTATATACTTTCCATCGAGAGCTTTGAGTTTGAGATTATTAGGGATAGATACTGCATATTCTATAAGCTTAGGATCAAGGTAGGGTACCCTCGCCTCTAAAGAATGAGCCATGGTAATTTTATCAACCCGCATTAGTTGAAACTTAGGCAGTACATTCCGAATCTCCCAAAGCAAAATCTTGTCTAAAAAATCATAAGAGTTATGCGCCTTATCGAAGAATTTTTTAAATTCTATATGATTTTCTGTATTTCCTAAGAGGAATCTTCTATCATTAATCGGAGAGGGAGCATTTAAACGCATAAGTATTTTTCTCTTTAAAATCTCGGGTAAAAAATTAGCATACGAAAACGCCAGTTTGTGATGTAGATATCCCCCAAAGAGTTCGTCAGCCCCTTCGCCCACAAGTGAAACCTTTACATTATTTCTCGCTAATTTAGAAACAAAATAAAAAGGTACTATTGCAGGATCCGCGACTGGCTCATCGAGATGCCATATCATCTTAGGAAACTTTTTTGTCATATCATCAAAATCTACAATTAATTCATGATGGTCAGTGCCGAAGTACTCTGCTACTAATCTCGCTTTTTTAAAATCCTCATCTCCATCATCAAAACCCACAGTAAAAGTTTTTACAGGATCATCTACCAGAACACTCATACTTCCTACTATAGAAGTAGAGTCTATTCCTCCAGATAAAAAGACACCTAACGGGACATCACTTATCAATCTTAGTTGTACAGCTTCGTCTAGGAGCTTTTTTAGTTTTTCAGCTACTATCTTTTCATTTTCAGAGAGCTTTCCTCTTACTCTTAGGTGCAAAAAATTCTTAGTTACTGCTTTACCGCCTTCATATAGGAGAAGACTCCCTGGGAGAAGGCTTTTAACGCCTTCAAACATCGTATCAGAACCAAAAACAAAACGATACGAGAGAAATTGATCGACAGCTTTCAGATTTAAGCTTCTCTTTATGCCACATTCAAGGATTGATTTTATCTCAGAAGCGAAAATAATCCCTTCATTGAAATTTGTATAATATAATGGTTTAATTCCTCTTCCATCTCTCGCTAAAATTAGCTTTTCAGTATCTATATCCCATAATGCAAAAGCAAACATCCCCCTAAGCTTTGTGGTGAAGTTTTCTCCAAATTCCTCATAAAGATGCACAATGACTTCCGTATCACTCCTAGTGTAAAAAGAATGCCCAAGCTTTTCTAATTCGGTTCTCAAAGTTTGATAATTGTAGATTTCACCATTATAAGTAACCCACACTGACTCCTCCTCATTATGAATAGGTTGATGCCCACCCTCAAGGTCTATAACGCTTAAACGTCGATTACCCAGAGTAACATTATCATTTGAGAATATTCCTTGATCGTCTGGACCGCGATGTTTAATGGTATTGCACATTCTTTTAACTAATTCCTTATCTTCAAAACCTGCCACACCGCATATGCCACACAAGATTAAAACCCCAAGAATATACCTATATATCCCTGAATCAATATATACTTTTGATTATGAAAATTCTTTTCGTTTCTCCTGGTCATCCTATATATGATAGATATCCAGATGGAGGAGGTACCCAATCTCAGATTTTTGGCATGGCCAAAGAATTTGTCAAGTTAGGACATGAAATCCATATAATAAAACGTTTTATAGACGGAAAAACTGAAAATCTCGAAGGAATTAACTTCATTGATGTAAAAGCACCCTTTAAAGACGATGTTCTGTCGGTACTTATATATTCAAAAAATGCTGCAAAAGAGATTAAAAAAATCAAACCTGACATTATAAATTTATCAGAAAGATTCTCCGCATACTTCCCTTCAAAGCTAAGTATCACGCAGGCTTTTTTTACCGCTAATTACGATGCATTTGCTTATTATAAGGACTTCGCACTAAAATACAATAAATTGAACTACTTTTTCTTTGGCATTAAAAAGAAATTAGAAGAAAATATTATGAAAAAATCAGACGTTGTAATTGCACTGAACAAGAGTATAGAGCGGTATCTTAACTCTAGAGGAATAAAAAATACAAAAGTAGTTCCACGAGGAGTCGATCCTAAGTTATATTCAAATAATGGAGACAAAGGGTATATCCTCTACGCAGGAAGACTAAACAAAGTTAAAGGTGTTAGATATCTCATTAAAGCTTTCGACTGCTTACATAGGGATTTTGATGACTATCACTTAATCTTATTGGGATCTGGCCCGGAGGAGGATATACTAAGAAGGTTAGCTCTAAAAACAAGAAAAAAAGATAAAATAAGATTTATTCCTTGGAGCGGCCGAGAAATAGTAAGAAAATACTTATCTGAATGCAGTGTCTTTGTTTTACCATCGTTGTTTGAAAATTTCCCAGGTATATTATTAGAAGCCATGGCTTCAAGTAAAGCGGTAATTGCTAGTAATATTATTGGACCAAAGAACATTATAACCCATGGCAAAAACGGGTTTTTATTTGAAAAAGAAAATATTACAGATTTAGTGAAATACTTGGAAATATGCTTATCAGATGGCAAAAAGAGTGACTTAATAGGAAAAAACGCTAAAAAAGTAGTAGAAAAAAAATATTCGTTTAATAAAATTGTTTTAGAGTTAGTTAAGACATATGACGAGATCTATAAATACACCTAATTCTGTAATAGTAGAACATTCAATAAATCTAGACTCCAAGAGTCATGAAAATAAACATTTTATAATTTATAGGCTAAAAGGCAGTATCTTATGCGGAAGACAGTTGGGTTAATATTAGGTAGTTTACTTTTTGTAACATATATCGTTACCAAATATAGTGGAGGTACATCTACTTTAAGTGTATTTGTAATAGAATATGCGATTTTTGGTTTCATTGGAATCCTTATATTTTCGATTTACCATGCAAGGCTGATTAAAAATACGTTGAGTTCTATCGATATACTTTCAACCAGTCAGATAAGGATATTCGATGCGATGTATATCTTCTTTCTCTCGCTTTCCATATTGTCACTTAGAGACGCAATCTATGTAAAGCCCCTGTCTTATTATGTTTTTATCTCAGCCGCATTTGTAGCTATAGGCCTACAAATCCTTTTTACTAAAAGAATTACTAAGGTTATACGTACCAAAATTTTAGTTGAAATACTCATTTTAGCTGCGTTAACGAGAGTTAGTACCCCATTAATCAACCCTTATCTCACCGGATGGGATGCCTACTGGCATTATCATAGGATCGGAGATCTCGTAACATCTGGTAAACTTAATCCGGCATCGGGACATTACTACTACTACCCTTTTTTTCACATTATCAATACGATCACGTCTCTATTCTTGTCTTTTGATATTCCTATACTACTCGCTACCAATCTCTTAATAGGAACATTTACTGTACTTTTAATGTACTACATTGTAAATGAACTTTCTAATAGTAAAATTGCTCTCATAGGTGCTTTAATAACAGCGGTTTCAACCCTGCATATTTACAGATCTACAGGGTTAGCAAGGCCTGAAGTTACATTTATTTTATTCGGAATTCTAGCTATTATAAAAGCCTCACGCTACGGTATATACCGCTCATGGATAATTTTTTGGTTAGCCGCAGTAGCTGTTTTTTTTGTCCATCCAACAGCAACAGTGGCATTACTCGCATTTTTAGGAGCAAACTTTGTTCTAAAAAACACTGCAGCTTATTTTAAAGAAAAACATTATACATTTAAGATCACGCCCTTTGTATCTTATTTCATAGGTTTTGTAGCATATTTAGAGTTCGTGCATTATTCCCTTTTCGTAGAAATTGTAAAGATTATTTTCATCCCAGATGAAGAAGTAGTACCGTTGATTACTGTACTCCCTCCAGAAACTGTTGCGAAAATGTCTTGGATTTATCATTTTGAAGCATATATATCTTATATCGGAATCTCTCTAATTTTGCTTTTAGGAGTTATAGGATCGCTAAAGTGGCTTTTGAAATATGATTTGGAAAAATTGACTATACTTCTAGGTATAGTATTCATTTACATAATACCTGTATACTCTGTTCTGACTAATTTTTTTGAGACACAACCATCAAGATTTTTGGTGCATGGGGATATCCTAACGATAATTCCTGCGGCAGTAGGACTAACAGCTATTTTCGCGCTTATAAAGAAAAACTATTTAAAAATATTAGTGGCCGCATCCTTTCTATTTATTTTTTGTTTCTTTTCCCTTACAAGTTATCTGACGGGGGATGATAACGGTATTTTTAATAGAGAATTACCCTTTGACCAGCGACATGCTACTCAGCCGGTATTGGCTGAATATCCTTTTGTAAATAAAATTGTAGGTTCGATTTACGTTGATGAAGTAAGTAGTCGATATCTATTCAGCGGAGATAGGGGTATAATACAAACTAATAAAAAAGATATTAGAATGTTTAGCCCGGGTGTCGCTGATGAAAAGGGATTTTTCATTATAAATTTAGATAAATTGGACAGAGGATTTATTTGGAAAGTAAAGATAGATAAAGCAATCTTAAATAATTTTAAAGAAACCAGCAAGATCTACGATAATGGAGAAGTGGTGATTTTTAGACGATGAAAATACTTTGGATCCCTCATGCAAGTTGGCTGAACAAAATCAGACAGAGATCACATTATTTTATTGATAGATTGAAGAAAAAGCATGAAATTCACATCTTAGTTTGGACTGAACCAAAGGGGCCAAAATTCAGATATTTTTTAAATCCCTCAATACACTGGAAAGCCTTACAGAATTGGACGAAGAGAGAAAATCAGATACATCTTCATCACTTCAGACGGTTGTGTTTGAGTAGGTATAACCTGCTACGAAAGGTTAATGAGAAATTTTTTCAACATAGAGTTAAAGAAATTGTAAAAAAATATAGGATCGATATAATATTTTGTGGTTCAAATTATTATCTTAATGGCTTTCCACCATTTGATTTAGGGATCCCAGTTATCTTTGACTATGCTGATTATATTGGAAATCAAAAAACAAAAGAAGTTTATCTAAAAGAATCAGAAGCGGTAATATGCGCATCAAATGTCCTTCATAATGATGCCCAGAAATATAACAAGAACTGCTTTTATGTGCCGAATGGAATTGACCTTCACAAGTTTAAAAAGACAAATCCTGAGAGAATAAGAAGAAAATATAGATTAGATAAGGAAAAGATCATTAGTCTTATTGGTATAACCTGTAGCGAATCTTTTTATTTTTTAGACTCAGTTCAGTTTATTAGAGAGGCTGTCTCTCAAGTGAAATTTATGGTCGTAGGCGATAGTTATTTGATCCCTGAAATGAAGAAGCATGTTGAAAAATATAGGGACGACGTAATCTTTACAGGGTGGGTCGATTATAATGAGATACCTGACTATTTTGCAGCAAGCGATGTAGGAACTTATCCCGTAGAAAAAAATGTATATTTCGATTCAGCTTGCCCTATTAAAGTCCTAGAATATACGGCTGCAAAGAAACCAGTAGTCTCTATAGAATTAGAAGAACTTAAGCTTTTAGGCTTTAAGAATATAGTTTTTTCAGAGCCTAATGCGAGAGATTTTGCTAAAAATGTTATTAAGGCGATGAACAAGACTTTTAATTATCCTTCTCTATCAGAATTTGACTGGGAGAAATTATCACAGAGGGTTGAGAATATCATTTACGGGCAATTACCAGTAAAGTAGTGCCTATTTTTCTATTTAAGAAAGGAAAGTTAGATAAAATTGATTCTATTTTGTTTATTAGGGATATAGGAAAAAGTCTAATAAAAGGCTGAGAGAACCTATTTAGTAATATCGATTTAATCCACTTGATTGATATTATATCTAATTTTAACTCCCCCAATAACTCAATTATTTCCTTTTGGGTGAATAGGAAAAGATGATTTTTACCGCTTGGACCAAATTGAAGTTCCTTTAATTTATCTCTTTGTGCCTTTGCTTTAGAGAAACACTCTACTTTCTCTCTAAATAAACACTCTCCGTTAGGGGTAGTAATAATAATGTATCCTCCAGGCCTTAAACATCGCTTTGTTTCCCTAATGAGTTTTTCAGGGAATGCAATATGCTCTAAGATTTCACTTGCTACTACAACGTCAAATGTTTCATTTTGCAAGGGAAGACTTTCAGCACTGCCTACAACATAGGAGATGCGTCCAGATTCATATTTCATCATAGCATATGTTAAAAAGTTAGGATTGATATCCAAGGCTACTGTTTCAAAGCCTCTTTCAGCTAGCAATGTACTTACATTAGCCTGCGCACATCCTATTTCTAGAATCCTTCTAGTACCTAGCTTACAGATTGTATTTATTATATTATCGATATGCTCTAAATAATGAATTTTCCAGAAAGAATGATTATTAGGGTTATGATATCCCTTTATATCATAATCGTAAAGATAAAGATGGTCTTTATTACTTAAGTCCTCTTTTTTAGGAAATTTCAACTTAATCACATCGGATTACTTTTCAATTAAAACAATTTGGATATTTATTTAATAGTTTAAAGCGAGTAATCATTTATGAAAGTAGCTATTGCTTCTAGTGGCCTTGGACATATCTACAGAGGAATTGAATCGTGGGCAAGAGAGCTTGCTTATGCTCTTAATAAAAAAGGTGTTGATGTCACACTATTTAAAGGTGGAGGAGATAGAGAATCGGAGATAGAGGAGATACTGCCCTGTATTAAAAGAGATTCTCGGCTTGTTGGATGGAACAAAAGCATAATTCCCGGGTTCTACCGTTACTTACTAGAGCAAATAACGTTTTCTATTCCTTTATCCTTAAGGCTTAAAAATTATGATATTGTACACCTCGCTGACGCAGGCGTAGCTAGCCTGTTAATGAGAGTAAAGAAGTTAGGCTTACTGAAGACAAAAGTAATTTTTGCTACTAGTCTAGAGATTAAAGATATTAAAAACCCTCCAAGATGGCCTCTGGCCTTCGAACATTTACACCTTTTCGCACCACACTACCTCGAAAAGGCAAAGAAAGCAGGCTTTAATACTAATAAATGGTTTATGATTCCCCATTTCGTTGACACAAAAAAATTCACTCCCACAAATGCTTGGAGTATTAGAGAAAGTCTAGGGATCCCTGAAGATGCTTTTGTCGTTCTCTCTGTAGGTGCTATCCAAACGAGAATTAAAAGAATGGATTACGTAATAGAGGAAGTAGCAGAACTAGAGGACGCGTATCTAATTATAGCAGGACATGTAGAACAAGAAACTGAAAAAGTAATAAAAATGGGAAAAAAAATGCTCGGCGATCGCATATTCTTTATGAAAAATGTTCCAATGAAAGAGATACCGAGGGTCTATGGATCGTCTGATGTATTTGTATTAGGAAGCTTAACAGAGCAATTCGGTATTGCCATTCTTGAAGCAATGGCCAGCGGTATCCCTGTTATTGTCCAGAAGACTCCCATAACCACGTGGATTGTTGATGAAGGAGGAACTCTTATTGATATGAGCAAGCAAGGCAATCTAACCAGCGCACTCAGAAAATATTTAAATGACAATTTCCGGCATAGAATGGGAAAGAAAGCTAGAGAAAGGGCAGAGGAAAGATTCTCAAAAGAAAATGTATTAAAAAATATAATAAATATGTACGAAGTAGTGAGTGAGACATAAACGCATCTTATCTACACGTTATTATTGCAGAGATATTATCTAGTATGAGGCCTATGTTCTTTTACATCCCAGTTGAAAGAGAAAAGAGAAATTAGAATATTATTGGATGAATCCGGTTTTAATACCCCACAGAGTATGGAAAAATTATTCACTTAAAAACATCTTATCCTCTCCCCGTTATGAGATTTTTTGATAAGTTTATCAGGTACCTTACAGCAAAAAATGCAATGATTAGACTTTGCAGAATATAGAAAACAATAAATTTAGGTAGCTTCCGTGGATTGGAGATAAGATAATTTCTCCACCTTTTTGAAAATACAAAAAAATAAAGGAAAACACCATCAAAAAAGGAGCGCATTAGAGTGTGCCCTGTAGTTTTTTTCCATAGTTCTTTGTGCCTTTGATAAAGCCTATCCACCGTTGCCCACTGTATCCAAGTTGACTTTAACCATTGCTTTAGTGATAGTTCTCTAGAGGGGTGAACAACAACCGCTCTTTCACAGAACTTGATTTTTTCCCCCCTTTTAAGTATCTTAAATGCCAAATCCCAATCTTCACTTGCAGGATATGGAAAGCCTTCATCAAAGAGTCCCGTTTCTAAAAGAACTTTTTTCTTATAAGCTATATTCGCCGTTAAATAAAAGTTTCCTTTCAAATTCTCAACTTGATGAGTAAAAGGCGTCTTGCCTTCTGCAATTACTTTTCCTTCGACTCCTGCTAGTTTGTCGTCTTTACTAAAACATTGCACCAAACTCTCTAACCACTTCTTATCCGCAATACAGTCATCATCTATAAACGCGACGATTTCCCCTCTCCCCTCTTTTATTCCTAGATTTCTTGCTGCAGCGGGTCCTTTATGTGCCTGTCTAATATACTTTAGGTTGCTAGTAGTCTTCGCAATACTCATTACAACTTCTTCTGTCCTATCAGTCGAACCATCGTCAACAACGACTATCTCATAGTCACTCTTCGGGTAACTTTGAGCAATTACAGCCCCTAGACATTTTTTTAACAAATCTTCCCGGTTATATGTAGGGATTACTACGCTTACAGCTGGATGTTTCATAAAATCGCTCTAAGTTCTATATACCCCAGTAATATTTATTTGTAGTTTTTGCGAATACACCACATAATAAATTAAGCTGGCAGTTATTTAGAAAGCTTTATAGTATTATAACGTAAGGGCTTAGGCTTATATAGATTCAATATAAATCTTTCCATCTATATGTCCTTCCTTTCGATAATATTGGGGTTAATTATTCTTTCATTGAATCCAGCGATCATACATTCTATAGCATTTAATGGAAAGTTGAGATTCACCAAAATCCTAACTTCTGTTTTAATAGGAGAGTATATATTAACATTTTATCTTATTTTACTTGGCATAGTGGGGCTCTTTAGAGGCTATTTAATTTTAACAATAGCCATAGTAACTTCTGCTATTATAGGAATACTTTTGAGAAGGATATACATTAAAAATGACGAAGAGTTACCTTCACAAACTCTTATTTTATCTCTGCTTTTCGTCTTATTTTTAGGTATAATACAGCACTACACTTATCCATCAGTAATATCACTTTTCGCTGATTTTCCTTGGGCGCGCCTTGTTGTTAGGGAAGGAGGGATACCAGCGTTTCATTTAGAAAATGAGTACTACCGGCTTTATAAACCACCTCTACTTTATTCTCATATCGCTTTATTATTTTCAGTGCAAAATAGTTTTTCCATAGACATAACCAAAGCTATACCATTATTCTACACTTTTTTTACAATCTTCACGCTAGTAAAATGGGGGAGAGATTTTGGAAAATCAGTGCCTTATTTTATCATATTAGCCTTATTTGGTTGGTGGCCACGATTTTTAGTGGATAATACTCGGTCCACAGAAGAGATCCCCCTTTTATTTTTTACTACTTGCTCGTTCTATTTTTTTTCATATTACTTGAAAACTAAAAGAAGAGAAAACCTGTTCCTACTTGCAATCTCCCTCACTCTCGCCATGAGCAGCGATATTGTAGGATACTATATCTCATTTATGCTTTTATTCGCATTATTATATAAGTCCGGAGAGAAACTCAATGTAATTAAGTACTATGCCAGCGCACATATTTTAATACTCATCTGGGTATTGAGAAATTACTACTATTATAGATTGACCCCCATATCATATATAGGGGGCTTTAACCCTTCAGTAGGGAAAATTTCGGGACTCTTTGCGAGTAGTGGATTCGTCAATGTCACCCTCCCTATAGCTATAAAGAGTATATTCGTATCTTACCCCCTTCTCTTATTCTCTTTTGTATATATTTTAAGGAACATAAAGAAGTTTGAACAATTAGTAATCTTACTTTTATTTGTATCTTACACATATTACATGGGGCTTAGTAGCCTTGATGAAATAACGAGATATTATCATCATTTTATTGGAATTTTTGCACTCTACGCGGGTATAGAACTTTCAATACTTTATGATTCTATATTACTACAACCGCTTAAAAAAAATAAAAATAAAATAGCGATAATCTTACTTTTATTTGGAGCAACCTACTCTTTTGGAAAAATATATCCTCTATACTCTACATGGGACAAATACGAGATAAACGCTCACCAAGATGTAATTAAATTTCTAGACGAACATAGAGAAGACAAACAGCCAATAAGGATATTTGGCGAGTTTGCTCCAGCCCTTAACTGGTATGGTGATGCGGTGAGAGTATACCCTGAGTCCCCTATATTCAGAGTATTAAGCAACAACACAAAATTCGAGTATAATAAAAATGATTCAGAATATTATTATCAAATATTCAAAAAAATAAACGTGGATTACATATATGATGGACCAACAACTTGCGAAGAGATAAAGTGGTACTGCTTCGATCCGCTTATAAAAGTAATTGAAGAAGATAAACGATTTAAATTAGTATACAACAAAAGCGGATATAGATTGTGGAAATTAGATTATACCTAAAATTATTTCTGTGAAAGAATATATGTGAAAGTAGGTATAATACGCTTCTTCTTAAATTATCTAGATCAACGCAAGCGATCGTTATTTTGACTGATAATCTCCTCATAATATCCTAAAAATTTCCTCGCTCTCTCTGTATGAGAATAGTTTTTAACAATATTCTCTCTTGCATTTAATAAAATGGAGCTAATATCGCTATTCAGAACTTCTATGATTTTATTACTCAATTCCTCAGGATCCCTTTCTTTTACCAAGAACCCGGTTGTTCCATTATCAATAATTTCTACTAATCCTCCAATTCTCGATGCGATCACAGGCACGCCGGATGCCATAGCTTCCAAGGCAGTAATAGATGTTGCTTCCTCAACGCCGGCTATATTAACTGATGGAATTATCACTACATCTGCTAAGTTATACAAAAATTTCATATCGTTGTGTGGAATGGCGCCGAGAAACATAACATTAGACTGTAAATCATTTTTCTTAATATACTCTTCAATTTTAATTTTTTCTGGACCGTCGCCAGCATAAACAATGACGAATGTGTCTCCTAATTTCTGTTTTAAAATTTTGGCTGCGAAAGCAGCATATATGACACCATTTTTAGGTACTAAACGTCTCGCACAGAGTATAATTTTTTTGTTGCTAGGAATTTTAAATTTTTTTTGATATTTTTGTAATTTATTTCTGCTCTGAGGATAGAATTCATCTATATTTACAAAATTCTTTATTACGTTGATTTTTTCTGAAGAAACTTTAAATTTACTTACGATATATTCCTTAATCTTCCTATCTACGCTGATGATTTTCACGGTTGATTTGTATGCTTTCCGCTCTTCGTCTATTAAGAATCTCATTGAAAAGGAGTTATTTTTGACTAAGCCTTCCGAAATAATTTCGTAGGTATAATATGTATGTACAGTTAGTAATACTGGAACTCTAAAAATTTTTCTTATCAAAAACGTTGAATTGTAACTCCACACATCCTGAGCATTAATTATGGTATATTCATTTTTTATTTGTTTTACAACTAGATACAAGGACATAAATATTTTTTTAAAAAATATGTCAACAGCAATGTAAGCCTCTTTTTTACCAGCGAACTTTTTCAAAATCTGCAAAGTTCCGCCAATGAAAAACTTTATATTTTTATTAAAATATGATGGTGAAAAATAATCAACATCATATCCTAACTTAGAAAGTCCTTCGCCTAGGACTCTCATATGCGTTGAACCCCCTCCAATATGGGGGTACGGCCAAATAGTCAATAGTAGGATTTTCATTTTTTCTCGCCAACTGTGATTAATAAGTATCCTCCAACTCCTAAAGAGGTGAAGATCTTCTTTAATTTTCGAATAATGGGAGTGAGATAAGTAGTGTATGGGATATATCCTAAAAAGTCTACCGACTCCATAAATCCGGTATTATATTCGTTTTTAATTTTAATGTCTAAATCTTCTAACTTTTTTCCTAACGTTTTAATAGGTTTTTCGTAGCCAACTTCCCATTTTCCTGTTCTTTTTGCATACCATTTACCAAGTCTGTAAAAATAAGCACGCACATAAGGATTCATAGTAATAATTTTGCCTTTTTTTTTGCAAACGGCTCTCATTTCTTCTAACGCCTTAATTTGTTTCTCCTCAGAAAAATGTTCTAAAACGCCTGCGTTCCAAACAATATCAAAGACATTTTCTTTAAAAGGAATGTTAAAGATAGAAGCACGTACAATTTCTGATTTAATCTTTTTCTTTGAAGAATTTCTTTTGCTTAGTGTAACTGCGCTTTCAGAATAATCTAACAGAAAGACTTTAGCACCTTTCTCTGCAACTTTTAATGATATTCGCCCGGAACCGCTTCCAGCTTCGAGGATTTTCTTATTTTTGAAATCAAAAATCTCTTTTAATAGTACATTAAATACTAATTGAGAAATGCTATCCCATTCGGAAGCTTCATGATTTCTCCAAAAATCATCCCACACTTTTGTACTCCGCTGAGAGTGGTTTGACTTCAAAAAATTATCCTCCATTACATCATCTTTTACACATTTTAACCCCTATTCCCAACACATGGGTGCATCTCTTAACAAAAAAAGGATGATGATAATATGGCTTTAATTTTTTTTCAAGTTTACACATCCAAATTGGTATGAAAAGGTGGTAGATTATTCTAACAGGAAAAAGTAAGCCAACTCCAAATAGATTAACTACTTTTATATTATTACCATTTAAGATTTTTAGGAGATAATTGGTATTGTACGCTCTTGCAAGATTCGATTTAGAAGCTCTATTAGCAAGTTTCCAATAAACCGAGTCCTCAGATACATATGTAAACAAGAAATATCCACCTGTAACAAGTTTATTAGCCATCTTTCTAACGGCCTTGTCTAGATTTGGGAGATGATCGAAAAGTTCCATACAACAAACAACATTAAACTCCTTTCCGACGTTAGATAAATCCTCAGCATCTCCTAAAACAAAATCTATTTTTTCCTGGACTCCCTCTAATTTGGCATTTTTTCTTGCTATCTCTAACATCTCTTCGCTAATGTCTAAAGCAGTGACTTTACAGCCTCTTTTTGCAAACCAAATCGCGAATCTACCTCTCCCCGTTCCTACATCGAGTACAGACCAATTAGACTGTATCTCAAAATTCTCTTCTAGTATTATGATCTCTTTTTCATAATGAAATTTGAGTTCACCTTCCTCAGGATTCCACCAACTAGAAACTGTTCCATGTTTCTTAAAATAGTTTTTTACATCATTGCTCAATAGTTTCATAAGAGACCCCGAATACTTTTAAACAACAATTCTTTGTCTTCTTTTACTAATGTTGCGTATTCAAGGCAAATCAAACCGATTAAAAATACTAAAGATGAGATATAAAATAAAATACCACTTAGGTAACTTAGAATAAAAAAACTTAGTACAAAAGATGAAGTACTGAATATTACTAACGGTTCCAAATTTTTAAATTTTATATTTAATTTTTTAGTACCATAAATCATTACCAATGCAGTAAATAATATATAGGAAAGAAGATAGGCGTATCCTAGCCCGTCTAAACTATAGTTCAGTACAAGGAAATATGATGAAGGAATGAACACACTCATCCAAAACAGATTTACAGCAAATGCTTCCCACATCTTCCCTATTCCTAACATCACATATCCTATAATAGATCCAAGAGCTATAAGAAATGTTGTAAAAGCCATGAAGAACAGGATATACCACGCATCATAAAATTGATCTCCATATACTATAGAAATTATATTTCTAGAATATAGACCTAATATTAAAACTAGAGGTAATAGAAATAATCCAACTAATCTAAAGATCCTTGAAACTAAGTTCGACATTTCTCTCGGATCAATGGCATGGAGTTCTGAAATTAAAGGCACTAAAGGAACAGCAATTGCAGAGGGGATAAACATTAGAAAATTTGACAAGGTTTTCGCTACTCCGAATAATCCTACTTGCCCAAATCCGCTTTTAAGTGCTAAGGTTGTGTTGGCAAACCAAAAAGCAGGAATAACGACGATGCCTGATAAAAGAGTAGGAAAACCATAATTCAACATTTTTTTAGCTATTTTTTGATCAATATTAAATTGAAAGTTAACTTTTTTTTCTTTCAGGACTTTATAAACAAATCTAAAATTTATCGCTGTTTTGATCACTGCAGTGATAAGGGCCCCGATAACAGCTCCAATCAACCCATACTTAAATACAAAATATATAATGATAGGAAGAGAGATAAAAGAATTCAGGATGTTCAACCTTGAGAAAAGCTCTATTTTATGAAATCCTTGTAAGATTGATTGAAGGGGGGAGAACATAGATAGAATAACAACGGTTATAGCTGAGACCATTATTAATGCAACTAAAATCTGCTCATGATAGAGTCGGAGAGCGATGATCTTTGCACTTAAAAAATAAATGATTGAGATCAATATTGCGATAGGTGATATTAAAAAAAAAGAAGTGGAAATCGCTCTTTCGAGAGTTGTCCTATCTGTAGCATTAAACTCAGCAACAAATTTTATAGTAGCTGCGGGAATGCCAAAAGTCGCCAGTAATGCTACGGTGCCTTGTAAATTATTGAGTATTGTGAATATTCCTAGATTCTCAGGACCTAATAATCTTGCAACTATTATAGACTGAATGCTTGTGATTAATGTAACGATAACTAAACTTAAAAAAGAATACTTAGTCCCACGTACGAGTCTTGAAGTTATATTACTCAATATCCTCACCTTATAACAATCCCATAAAGACTTTCAATTTTCGCTGAGTATTTTGAAGGAATATAGGTTAGGCTAACTATACTACTACCAAGCTCTATGTCACTGACCATTTCAAAAATCTCTCCATTTCTCTTATTTTTCTTCTAATCGCCTTTTCAGAAAACTCCTCCTCTGCGATTCTGTTAGAACTCTCTATTAATTGTTGGTAATCGCTCCTGAGAATCTTTAGCAGTTTATCTGCTAGATCCTCAGAGTCGTTTGGTTTAAACAAAAAGCCATTTCCTCTCACCAGCTCTGCGGGTCCTTCCAAATTTGAGCATAAGACGGGCAAACCAGCACAGATATATTCTGCAAGTTTGACTCCATTTATATACCTCAAAAAAAGTTCATTTGGTAGAGCTTGTACGCCTATATGGGCAGAATTTAATATACTCGGTATCTGCGAGGCAGGAACTCTGCCAGTGAACTTTACACTTATTTTCAGTTGATTTGCCAGAGAAAATAGTTTTTCTTTAGAACTCATGTCTTCAATAGGCCCAGCTATTAAAAGTTTTAGATTTTGAATTTCTTTCTGAGCAAGGGACATGCCCTTCATTATAGTGACAATTGCATCTACTTGATAATGGCGTATAACTCCATGCCATATGACAATCTTCTCCCGTTTAGGATTTATAAAAGAAGTCAGTCTACTCCTCTGCGCCTCGCCATCGTAAAAAGACCCCCTATCGACCAATTCATTTAATACAAAGATTTTTTCTGGAGTTATCCCCTTATCTATAAGGTATTTTTTTCCAAAATCTGTAGGAGTTATCACCTTATCTACTTTTTTTGGAATAAAGACCTCTTCAATCCATGCAAAAATTCTAAATAAGAGTTTTTTATCTTTTTTATAATATCTCATCCTAATATTTAGGTCATTAAGATCGTATACTAAGATCGACTGTTTAAACAAGAATCTAAATGAAATCAGAAAAAGTCCGAGATCATAATAATGGAATAAGATAACATCAGGTCGAATTCTTCTCAATTCTAGACAACATTTAAAGAGCCGGACTGGATTTGATAGATAACGCAGAGTTAAGAAATAAAAAAAAGTACCGATCATTCTATGTAATGGTGGAAGCTGTATATTTATCAGATCATCTATCCTTGGCTCCGAGTCTGAAAATGCAATAATTTTAACTTGACGCCCATGCTCCTTTAAGTACTTGTAAAGTAGGTCAAACCTCCTCCATTTGCCTGGCGTGTAAGGCGACTCATGTATCAATGCTATCTTCATTTTATCCCTCAGTAATATTCACAAGATATCTAAGGCTTCGGTAAGGAGTGCTCAAACCGTCTTTGTACAGCCGAATAGATACCATTGTTCTATTTTTTGGTTCCTTTGCAATTATTGTTTCCGAAACTTCTTTAGACTCATTATGAGATAAAGCTATAGTGCCCTCTTTGATCTTTTTATCACCTAACAATATCTCATATCGATATTCATGATCCGCATACTCATGATTAATAACAGTAAAATTCACATAAAATGGTTGATTTATTTTGATTATCTCTTGCAAAGACATCGGCTCTGTAAAATGTAAAATTGTAAATCTCTCTTTTGGAGCAGGATGCAAAGCTATACCTAAAATAAATATTGAAATTGTTGTCAAAATGATAACATATTCGTATTTCAAACTACATCACCACAAATGTAGTGTAAGCCCAACCGAGATACCTTTTATCTACGTAGACATTTACATTAACTCTATATCGGCCTTTAGGAAGGTTCATTGAGATATCCATAGTGGTAGACTCGTTTAAATTAAGATTAAGAATTTTCCTAAATACCGAGTTATCCTCGCTGTCTATAATGTTGATCTCTGATTTTATATCTCCTACCTCCCTAATATTGGAACGTCCATTTAAAGTGAGAATGATTTTTTGACCAGCTTTATAGATAAACTTGTCACTGATCACCCTAAACTTAGCGTAGTGATAAACAGGCGCATATACCCTAACTTTGTTATTGCTGTATTCTAAACGGAAATTATGTAATCTTTCTTCTTTGTAAAACTTGCTTAGCATTGAGTCTCTAAGAATGTGGTTCCCAGCATCACAGTAATTTAGAATCACGTTCCATAATAAATAAAGCCCTCTATCAACGATTATGTAATCTAATCCTCGTGAAATGGCAATTTCTATTGCTTCATCTTCATCATCCGTACATAATAAAGTTGCGAACCCACGTGTTATAGTGGTTGGAGTAGTTAGCTCTGGCACCCTTCTATCCGCTATGGCGTTTACAGCTCCAGTATAATGCCACCATGTTCCTATAACTGCATCATCGGGAGTATTTTCCCTAATCCAGTTTAAAGCTTGATATAACTCAGGATAAATTAACGGCTCCACTTCCGATGTAAATCCTAACGAATAAACGGCAGTAGAAGCAAATAGCAATGACAAGAAGAAGGGAACTATTTTTCGTCTACTCGGCAGAGATGCGATTCCTATTGCGAGCAATATTAGCACAGCAGGTGAAGCTAAAAAAGTAAACCTAACTATCCATATAAAAGTCAGTACAGATGTAAAAAACAACCCTATCGTAAAAACAGACCCAAAATCGAGCTTTCGAATAATTGAAAATAACCCTAAGGGAAGAAGGAGTATAGGAAAATAGTAGACCCTAAATAAGTAGCTCAATGTGATTTTTTGCATTTCAGTGATATTTTTACTATATGTGGAGGCTGACTCTACCCCCGTACTCCAATGTATAAGAGTATCCGCGAATCTTAAAACATTATGTAGTAAACCAAAATAATAAGCGAGGGCAGATGTGAGCACTAAAACAAGGAAAAAAAGAACCATTTTTATCTGAGCCTTTTTACGTAGAGTAAGCCTATTAAGGGGCTCGAGTAAAACTACAAGTAGACTGAGTAAAAACAATTTACCCACAGAAATTACCTGAGGCTTTAAAAGATGCCATATCGTATATTGATAAAAATGCTGCTTATAAATGTATATAAGAGATAGTCCAAGAGTGAAAGATACTATATAAACGATTATTAAATTCTTAGAAGATAGGGATTTAAAATAGTTAAAGATTATTCCTAAGACAAACGCTAATGAAATCACGACAAAGGCAAAAGGCCAGCCATCCCAAAATAGATTGCATACAAAAAGAAAAATTCCGCTTAAAAGTGAGAACACTATGTTTCTTTTGACGGAGATTACAAAAAAATAGAACGCTAAAAGCATAAAAAAAACCATAAATACGTCACCTCTGTAATATCCGGCAAGGCTCCTTTCTAGATTCGCAGGAGATATCGCAATCAACAACGCAGAGAGTAATCCAACTCTTTTATCAAATAGTTCTTTTACAAGCATGTATAATGGAGCTACACTCAAAGCTCCGAATATGGCTGGTAGTAGCTGGAAAACTTTGAAAAAAGAAACTTCAAAAACCTCTAATATTTTGTAGATGTACACCGGCAGATAATAAAGCCCAGAATAAGAGCCAATAAGACTAACTCTAGGATAGAAGGTATATGAGTAAAAAAGAGGAAATTCCCCTGTTTCTAGTAACAGCTCAGCGATCTTTAAATGCCTCCAAGGATCGGCGCCGAGGAGCCTATCATATTTCGCTGTAATCAGCCTAAGAGCAATAGCAATTAAGAATACTGCTAATAATAAAATATATTCTCTTTTATCCCTCAAAAGGGACTTTAATTCCATGATAAATTATAGTATTAGGTATTAATAGATTTATCTCTCTATTTAAGAGCTAAATCTTCTCCAATATATCTTTATTCTCCTTAAAGAAAGATATTAGATTATCTACTCCCTCCTCTACCCCAACCTTCGGCTTCCATCCTAGTTTTCTATTAACTTTTGAGATATTAGATACATATACTTTTTGATCACTAGGCCTCCAGTCAGAATAGTTGACTGTGGGTTTTTTCCCAATCTTCTCTTCTAACATCCGTAGTAGCTCTAGGAGAGAAAGAGTATTATCAGGCCCCCCGCCCACATTGAAGACTTCGCCAAAATATTCTTCTCTCCTGTCTAGAAACTTTTTAAAAAGATTGATTAAATCAGTAACATATAGAACATCTCGCACCTGCTTACCATCACCGTATATAGTTATGGGTTTCTCTTTTATCGCCGAAATCACAAAATGAGCTACCCATCCCTGATCCTCGCTTCCAAATTGTCTCGTACCATAGATGCAACCCATTCGAAATATAGCACTATTTACCTCTCCACGCTTACCATAATCTTGTACATAGAGGTCTCCTGCCAGTTTAGAGCAACCATACGGAGTATGCCCACAGCCGTCTATTGGGAAATCCTCCGGTATACCTCTCGAATACTTAGTTGGAAAAACATACCGACCATTTTTTTCTTCTACACCAATTTTATTCACATTCTCCCCATAGACCTTATTCGTAGAGCAGTAAATAACAGCTGGCTTCTCTTTAGATTTTCTTGCAGCCTCAAGGACGTTAAGAGTTCCAAGTGCGTTTATCTCGAAATCAGCTCTACGATCCTCAAAGGAATATGTTACAGCGGCTTGAGCAGCTGTGTGTATTATAGCATTCACCTTCTCCGCTGCCTTTTCTATTTCCTGCTTTTTTCTTATATCTCCTTTTATAAATCTAACATTATCGAATTTCTTTAGGTAATTCCAATTATATAACGCAATTTCTTTTCTCCGTTCATTGCTTTTAAGAAACTGCCACCTTGACAAATTATCAAATACAATGACCTTATTACCTTCACTTGCGAAATATGCAGCTGCATGTGAACCAATAAAACCTCCGCCCCCAGTTATTAAGATTCTATTCACAATACCAATCCCCTACGTTGAAGTTCTGTATGCGCTTCATCAAATTTATCTATAGCCTCTTCTCTCTCACCCCAAGCAGCTAGGTTCCTCATTCCGTCTTTTAGTTCAATACTTGGTTTAAATCCTATTTTCCTTATTTTAGAAATATTTGCGAAACAATGCCGTATATCCCCCGCCCGATATTTGTTGACTATCTCAGGTTTTAATTTCGATTCATAAAGTTCTGCTATAATTCTAGCTATCTCAAGAATAGAAGTGGCTTTACCCGTACCGACGTTAAAGGCGTTATAATTAGCTTTAGATTTCTCTAATGCAAGCATATTAGCCTGAACAATGTCCCTTACATCAATAAAGTCCCTCGTTTGTAGACCATCTTCAAATATTATGGGTGGCCGATTATTTCTTACCCTCGAGGAAAATATTGCACACACACCGGTATAGGGATTTGAAAGACTTTGTCTTGAACCATAGACATTAAAATAGCGCAATGCCACAGTTGGAATACCATACGCCTTTCCAACAGCGAGACAAATTTCTTCTTGATCTCTTTTTGATACAGCATAAACTGATGTAGGAAATAGCGGTTTGTCTTCATCCGTAGGAAGGGGCAACACTTTATTTCCACAAGCGGGACAGTTCATCTCCCAATCTCCTTTTTTAAGCTGCTCCTCTGACCTTAGTTTTGGATAGACTACCCCACAATTTTCACATTCATACTTTCCTTCGCCATATATGCTCATAGAAGAGGCTACGACAAGTTTTTTTACATTGTGCTCTTTGTTAGCCAGAATTTCTAAAAGTCGGCCAGTGCCTATTACATTAGTTTCAAGATACTTCTCTATCTGGTACATACTCTGTCCGACTCCTACCATAGCGGCCTCATGAAATATAACATCAGAATCTTCAACTAACTCCTCTATTTTTTCCCTGTCTCTCACATCGCCTAAAATAAACTTTGCTTCTCTATTAACATACTCTGGAGCGCCTTTAGGATGTACTTGGGGCTCCAAATTATCGATTATTGTTACCTCATGTCCTTCATCGACCAGTTTATCAACTATATGGGATCCTATAAATCCTGCTCCTCCGGTAACTAATACTTTATAGCTCAAACTATCACCTTTTTCCAATTCCATTGTAGGATATTTAAATAATTTTCACTTAAAGTTTGGATTCTACTACTTTTCTATAGGTGAAGGCGAAAATAGAAAGTAGTGAAGTTATAAATAAGGGAGTAAAACTGTCAGACCACAGGATTCCTGTGCCTGGGTCACCCTGCCACAGCGGCCATAAAAACCAAATATTGGTGCCCCACGGATATAGAAAACTATCAGCTACAAGATGTGTGAAGGCCCCCAGTATTACGCCCATATATGCCGTTTTTAGGTTTTCAAAGAAGCTAGCAACTATGATTCCGGAAAGAAAAACTCCAACTACTGTATGGTAAGGGGCAAAAAAGTTCATTAATATCGTATTATTAATCTCTAAAAGAGTCATCAACGGTATAAATATCTTGAAAGCGTCGGGCAAAAGCACCCCAATATATACAGGCTTTTTATTTTTTATTCCTAATAGAGTTGCTACAAAATATCCTAATAGCAAATGCGAAACCCAGTCTGGCATCTATTACCTCCTAGAAATAAGTATTATGAACAAAAATAATCCCACTATTGAGAGATAGTACACCATATAGGGATGCTCGTGCACCTTGTATTTTTCAACATATAACCTGCCATTATTTATAACACCATAAAAGCTTACCACTTCTCCAATACTTAATTTTGCATCAGAAATTACAGAGATGTTATTCTTTGAAAATCCAATCTCAGCAGTATAGGAACTCCCAGAATCAATTATCTTCGTGAAATAGAAGGCCTTCTCTTCTCCCTCATACTCAGATACATCAAACTCCCTAAATATTGGGTCCTGAAGTACATAGTACGAGAGTAAAAGAAGTCCTACCATGGCATATATCCTTATTATATCTCTATTCACGTTTTCGCCTCTCTTAAGTATATCACAGTAAAAGTAGAGAACCAAACAGCAAAAATAATATAGCCTGCATATGTATGGGCCGACAATAGAGCTTTATATCCATATAAATATCCCGCAAACAGGACGACAAGCAATCTTAAAATATTCTGCATAAAGGTGCCGGTAATCCCAAATAGAAATAGACGTACGGCTTTTCTAGTTGGAAGGCGTATATCTAATACCATTAAAAAAAATAAAGCCATAAAAACACTTAGCGAAGCTGTCCCAGAGCATCTAGAATCTATTAGCACAGAGATTTTATCTCCTGAAACTGAAAAATACTCGAAGTTCTGGCCGCTTACCAAAGGCAATATTCCGAAAATTTTGAATATGCTAGCCGTTAACCAGATCGATAAAGAGGTATAATATTTTTCTAAGAAAAAGGATATAAGAAATGGGAAAGACATAGAAAAACCATAGATCACTATCAATGCTAATGGTACTATTGCCGCTGAGCCAAAGAATATCGCAAATATTGCTGTATATGATAGTATTAATGCGAGTACCTTAAAAGAAAAGGTGCTTATAAATTCGCTTACACCTAAGGATACTGCAAGAATTATAACTCCTAAAACAAAGAAGGGGATTGAAGGAATAAGTCGATCCCACTTTATTTTTTTTATTATCTCATCTTTTTTAAGAAAAATCCAAAATATACATAGGAGAAATATTAGCCAAGAGTATACGCCATTTGATTGTAGATAACTTACAGAAAATATCGTAGGAGCGCTCAAAAATACATCTACAAAGAACAATGAAATAACCGCAGACGACCCTACCCACATTACTAATTTAATCTGCTTATTCGTAGATATTCCTCCTCTATCATTCTTGCGACTTTTTCCCATGTATACCCTCTAACTTTTTCTAAAACTTTTTTTCTCATTTCATTCTTCCTCTTATCATCGGCTAGAATACCTAGTATACCTTCTGCCATACTATCGATATCGCAGGGATTCACTAGAATTGCGCTTCCGTCAAGAATCTTTTGATTATCACCAACATTTGTAGCTACTATAGGCTTTCCCATCCCCATGGCTTCTAATAAAAACAAACTAGATGCTTCGATTAGACTCGGTAATACTGCGATTTCAGCTTGCGCTAAAAGTTCTGGAATTTTATCATGTGGCACAAGACCTAAAAATACTACTTTATTTTTTAATTCAAGTCTTTCTGTAAGTTTCTCTAAGGATGACCTCTCAGGCCCATCCCCAGCAATCCACAATTCACAGTCTACTTTCTCTGATATCTTTTTCATAGCTTTTAAAAGGTATTCTACACCATTTTTTTTAACAAGTCGTCTTGCCGTAAAAATAATCGATTTATCCTTCTTAGAATCTTTTTTGTTGAATTCATTAATATTTACACCATTCCTAATTATTTTAACTTTACTAGGAGGCGCACCCCACTCTATCACTTTTTTAGCGAAATATTCGCCTGTATGAATTTGCAGGTCAACATGTTTCGCTAGAAATGGAGCTAAAATCCGCTCACACTTTTTATAAAAAAATGACTCCCACGGGGAAGCTAGCAAGTGCCAGATTGGATAATACGAGCCATGGATAGTATTTACTACTTTTCCATTATTTATTTTCCCGAAATATAAAGCAATTAATCCAGAAGCATATATATGTCCATGGTATATGTCAAAATCTCTAAATTTCTTGCCTAATACGGCTAGAGGGAAAATTAATTGCCGTGAAAGCCTTAAATTGACTGGATCCCATGTCTTTTTCATGAGGTTGAAGAATTCCACTTGAACAATATTTACGTCTCCACAAGAGTCTATATCATTATTGCCGCTCCTGCCTGTTAAAATTGTTACATCATGGCCAAGCTTGGCTAGTTCTCTAGAGATCTCAAGAATAGATACATCTATGCCATTGAAGGCTTTTATTCCTGTTGGAGCTAATTCATATATTTGGAGAATCTTCAATCCAATCCCTCGCAATCTCCCCCAAGGTTATAAAGTCTAAGTCTAATTCTAAGATTTTATTTAAGATATCTCTTTCAAATAAAGCCTCATAAGAAGGATGAAAATAAAATGTAGCATAATTATCTTTTTTTTCTTTAAACATTCTGAGTATTTCTTTATCAGATTTTCCGCACTGTCTTAACTCGAAAATAGATTTAATGGTTACCGGCAATTGTAAGGTTCTAAATTTCCTATCGCTAAGCATAGGATAATGAGGGTTAGCACCGATCACATCGCTTGCATAGTTAAATCTAAAAACCTCAAGAGCCTTAAAATACTCCTCGGTAATATAGAAGCCGGGAGATGCAAAGCTCCGTGGAGAGAATCCAAACATTTTTCTAAAAATATCTATCCCTTTATTAATCCTTAATTTAATCTCTTTCCAATCCATATATTGCAGTCTTTTGATCCACTCGTAATGATCATAACCATGGAGCCCAACTTCATGGCCTTTTTTTATTATAAATTTCATATTTATATCCTCTATCCTTGGAGGAAGAGGAGTAAGCCCTAGTAAAAGATTTCTAATACCATATCTCTTGACTGCTAACGATTTTTCTTTTAATGGTTTCCACATATATTTAGGCAGGTTTCTTCCAGATTTATCAGGACCCACAGAGATGAAAAAAGTTGCCTTAAGGCCTATTTCTTCTAGGATTTGTGTAACTAACGGTAGACTCCTAGCATCCGCTATACTGTCAACGTCTATTCTTAATCCTACAGCCATCTTTTACCTCACGAGATAAGGTAAGATACTTACAAGTATGGTATTATTTACTCCGTGAAGCGAGATCGGCATGATTAAACTCTTTGTTCTATAAAATATGTAACCTAAGAGGTAACCAGAAAAAGCAGCAAACAACAATTCGGGTACTGATCTCCAAGTTAAATGCATGATCCCAAAAAGGACTGCCGCTAAAAGTAACCCTTTCTGATTGCCAAGTAAGTCTTGAAGGTCTGTTTGGATTATTCCCCTAAACAGTACCTCCTCACCCAAACCTACAAAAAAAGTCATGTAGATCCAATCACGCAAGAGGTAAATAAACTCAAATTGGGGTAAGGGCGCTTCAGGTTTGAGGATGATGTATTCAATTGACCCCGTAATACAGCCAACGATAGCACCTCCTAATACAAATGTCCAGAATCTTTTTTTTATTAAACCCAAACGTGCTGCGTCAATCTTTTTCTCATATATATGCCAGAGGCATAATGCCATGATAATGCTATACACGGCAGGCAATAAATAACTCTGTTTTATGAAAAACCATGGCAGTGAAGCAGTAAATAACACATACAAGGGTATTAATGCAAGTGACTCGGCCGCTCTAGTTAGAGGGGTTTCCTCCTTTGGTATAGAAACTGAGATGTAGATTACTATCGTTAGAAGCAACGCTAAAACTATGCCATGTCCTGGATTTACATATACAAATACATACTCAACGAAAGTAATAGCTACTAGAATGAGTAAAATATACGCCTCTTGTTTCATACTCTACCTCCTTAACTCATTAAATGGCTTAATATATCTCCTCCTACAGATGCGATCACGAACCCTATTGTGATAGGAATTATAAAAGGTATAGCTGGAGAAACCCATACTTCCCCTTCAGCCTTTTCACCTAACTTAATATTTTTCCCTCGAAGTAGGAAATTATATTTCCCATTTTTTGCGATTATCGTTTCATGCTTTCCAACTTTACTTCCGTCTTTTTTATAACCTAAAAAAAGTACAAGAAAATCTTTAACATTTCTCACCCTTTTAATTTCTCTAATGTTATACGCAAAAAATAGGAGAGGGAGAAGTGAAGAAATAACAACCGCATTAGCGAAAACCGTTAACGAAAAATAGGGAAAAATTGAGAACTGAAATTGTCTTGGTATTAAAGCCGAAATACCTATTAATATTTTAACGTCCCCCCCACCAAGTATTCCGAGATAATATAGTGCTAGCGATAAAATTGCAGTAATAGTAATAGATATCACAAAATCTTTTATAGCCATCACTTGTTGCATATACTCAAAAATGAAAAAGGAGACACCAAGTAATATCAAAGAAATCCAAGCTTTATCATCAATCTTTCTGTATTTCAAATCCAGATATGATGAATAGACTAGTACTATCAAACCGACTATAATCTTCAGATTAAATAACTCCATTCAATCACAACAATAGTTTTATACTAATATTAAGCTATTTTTTTCATATGCCCGGAAATACTTTTGGAGAGATTTTCAGAATAACTACGTTCGGCGAGTCGCATGGTTTAGCCGTGGGGGTGGTAGTAGATGGGTGCCCTCCAGGATTAGAATTATCTGAAACAGATATACAGAAGGAATTAGATAGAAGACGCCCTGGGCAAGGCCAACTTACTACTACTAGATCTGAGGAGGATAAAGTTAGAATCCTTTCCGGAATTATTGAAGGGAGAACTACTGGAATGCCCATTGCCATGATAGTAGAAAATAAAGATGTTGATTCTACTCCCTACTTAGAAATTAAAAACAAACCAAGACCAAGTCATGGTGATTATACCTACGCAGTAAAGTATATACATAGAGATTGGAGAGGAGGAGGAAGATACTCTGGCAGAGAGACCGTTGGAAGAGTAGCTGCCGGAGCTATAGCGAAGAAATTGCTTGCGAGTATAGGGATAGAAATCTTAAGTCACACAGTAAACATTCACGGAGTCGAAGTAGGAGAAGTTTCTGTGAGTGATATCATAGAAAATGCTACAAAAAACCCACTCCGTTGCGCAAATTTAGAAATTGCCAAGAAAATGGAAGCGGAAATAATTAAGGCGAAACAAGAAGGAGATTCTGTTGGGGGTATTATAGAACTAATAGCCTTGAATGTTCCACCGGGGCTTGGAGAGCCGGTATTTGATAAACTCGATGCAGATATAGCTAAAGCACTTATGTCCGTGGGAGCAGTAAAAGGCGTTGAAATTGGAGCCGGCTTTAAAGTAGCTTTTAAAAAAGGCTCTGAAAACAATGACCCCTTCTATATCAAAAATGGAAAGGTTAGAACAAAGACAAATAATTCAGGTGGGATACAAGCAGGAATATCGAATGGTATGCCTATAATATGCAGAGTAGCCGTAAAACCAACTTCCTCAATAGCAAAAAGACAGGAGACTGTGGATTTAGAGAAAATGGAAAATACAACCATAGAAATCAAAGGACGTCATGATCCTTGTATAGTCCCTAGGGTCCTGCCTGTATGTGAAGCTATGCTTGCCATAGTCTTAACTGATCATGCTATTAGGTCAGGATATTTAGGATGCTTAGAAGAATGAAAGACCTATTAAAAGACTTTGAAGAAATAAGACTAACAAAAAATGCAATGCGCGCTCTCATACTAATTGCGCAAAGAGGAGAAACCGGGCCATATGAGTTTCTTAAAAGAAAATATGTCGCGAATCCGAAAGAAGCTTATAATGCCTTCAAAATATTAGAAAAAGCTAAATTTATTAAATCTTCAAGAAAAAATATTAAAAAATATACTATCACCCCTTTGGGTTTTGATTTCTTAAATAACCATGTAGATTTGAGAGACCTAAAAATCGAGCATCCAAAAAAGAAGCCAAAATTATGGCTGCCTTCGTTTGCTTTTAAAAAATAACAGACAAATATTATAAACATAGGATTATACTTTTTTCCTATGATAGAGATAGTGGCATTTGACTATATCAAGGCGACATTTTTGCACGAGATTTCTAAGGGTATTGAAGAAATCTTGGATATCCCCTGTAATGTATCAAAGACTATTTTAGAAGTCCCTATTGAAGCCTTTAATAATTCGCGAAATCAATATGACTCCAAATATTTCCTTCAAGCTCTTCATGAGTACTCCCTAAACTCAAAGTCAGATATAATTTTAGGAATTACTAAACGGGACTTGTTCACAGGCGCCTTAAACTTTATTTTCGGTCAAGCTCATGTTAATGGAAAAATCTGTCTAATATCCCTATATAGATTAAACCCCTCCCTATACGGTGCCTCTAATAATGCTTTATTCTTGGAAAGAGCAATAAAAGAAGCAGTCCATGAACTTGGCCATTGCTTAGGGTTACGCCACTGTGGAGATAAGAAATGTGTTATGGTGTTTTCAAATAGCATTAAAGACGTGGATTATAAAACCAAAAATTTCTGCGAAAATTGTAAGAGGAGACTATGATAAGGATCAGAAGATTTTCGCCCACGGATCTAGGCAGGGTGTATGATATTGAATGCAAGTCTTTCAAGGACCCTTACCATATCTTATTTCTCTTAAATTTATATGAACTATATCCAGATACCTTTCTTGTTGCGGAGATGAATGGCATAGTTGTAGGATACGTAATCAGCCGTAGAGTAGATACTCGAGGACATATCCTCGCCATAGCTGTAGACCCTCAATATAGAATGCTTGGGATTGGGAGACTACTTATGGAAACTGTAATAGAGAAGCTTAAAAGCTATGGTGTACTGGAGGTATGGTTAGAGGTACGGGTATCTAACATAAGCGCGATCGAATTCTATAAAAAGCTAGGCTTTAAAAGAAGTGGCTATGCGCCATCCTATTACTCAGACGGTGAGGACGCAATAATATTAAAAAAATATCTTTATTAGCTTACCTCTGTCCTAGCTCTCTCTGCTAGTTCTTCTAACTTTTTAGAAATACTTCGAGGAATTATTTCATTATTCTCTGCCAGGACTTTTGAGATACCTAATGCTAAAACAAATATGGCATATTTATGTTCTGCTTTAGTTCTATGGATATGGTGTGGGGAGATGCTCAGGTCAAGGTAATCCTTGAAATAGGATTTTGAAACCCCGTTGTCAACTAGGAATTTCATCAAGTATATTAGGAGCTGGTGTATGTGAATTAGTTCGTCTTTATACATTACTTACTAATATTACCTTCTGTTTTAAAAATATTTTGAGCAAGAAGGAAAGCTCATCAGGCTTGCAAACCAAGATCCTTAGCGGTAAGGAGCTTCAGTCCTATAGGCTTTTTTGTTATATTTCCTATCTTGGCACCTACTAAATACTCGACTCCTTTCTCACTAGAGATCTCTACTAGCCGCTGAGTTATTACTCCATCAAATATAACTGCTGATACTTTCTCTTTAGAATTTTTAAGAGCGACGGCTAAGTCTCTTACTGCTACCTCCTTTATAACATTGACATCCTCATCTACCAGGTATGCCTTCAGTGTACCGGTTAAATCTGAAAATAGGCTCCTAAATTTCTCTGCCTTTTCATTCTTTGGTGGTGGAGTTGAAGTTTTAGCAGGTTTAGCATGGTTCTCAGATGTTATTGCCAGACTCCCCTTTACTTGCTCGGCAGGGATCTTGTTACGTAACGCCTTAAATATCTCCTTTTTAGTTAATTCTTCAACTTCTTTACCATCTGGAGCTCTTGCAACAAAATCTACATCTGCTACTTGTAAAAGTTCCCTCAAAATGAGTTCACCGCCTCTATCACCATCTGTGAAAACTGTTGTAGTTTTCTCCTTGCTTAAGTCAATAATAGTCTGAGGAATACTAGTGCCTTCAACGGCTATTGCATTCTTTATCCCATACTTGAGAAGATTTATTACATCTGCCCTGCCTTCTACAATAATTATAGCATCAGAATCCTTAATATTAGGACCTGCGGGAAGATTTTCTTTACCATATTTTGTGATCTCTTGTAGTCGGAAGGCCTCTTTAACTTCTTCAGTAATCTCAATGCTATCAGGCGTTATTTCCTCAACCATAGTCTTTAAAATATCTTTCGCTCTTGATATCACACGTTTTCTTTTAGTAACTCGCACATCTTCAATAGAAGATATTGTAATGTTAGCTTCACACGGTCCAACGCGGTCTATGGTCTCTAAAGCTGCGGCTAAAATAGCTGTTTCTACTTTATCTAAACTTGAAGGCACGCTGATAGTACCTTTAGATCTGCCACCTTTAGACTCAATATTAACCTCAATTCTGCCGATTCGTCCAGTTTTCTGTAGCTCTCTTAAGTCCAGATCATCACCCAATAACCCCTCTGTTTGGCCAAATATAGCTCCAACTACGTCAGGTTTTTCAACAATTCCATTAGTTTCTATATTTGCATGTATAACATATTTAGTCGTACCTAAATCAATTTTACCCATTGAAATGACCTCCTGATCTTCTAAATGATTTAAATCCATTTTCTTTCCTCAATAAAACTAAAAATAAATGCCAAGTAAATCACCCGGTAAGTCTCCATACTATAATTTTTGTAACGTCAGAAAATTCCAGATGCTAAGTCCAATAATGTCCTCTTAGGGTCTTTTGCTTTAACTACCCCGCTGGCTAGTAGAACTCCCTCAGCACCTAGTTTTAACGACTCTCTCACATCTTCTCCAGTAGAAATTCCAGCTCCGCAAAGGACTACTGTATCCCTATTTAATTCTTTTATTGCGTTCACTGAATCCGAGACAATTTCTGGTTCTGCTTTCGATACCGGTATACCCGACCCGATAAGGGCTGGAGGCTCGATTGCGATTGAATATGGTTTCATAACAGCTGCAGCCCGGCTGACAACAACATTATTAGTACAGATTACAGTACATAAGCCCAATTCTTTGGATTTCTCTACGATAACATCTATATCAGCAATTTTCATCCTATGCTCTGAGTGATTGACCAAAGTTCCTATAGCTCCCGCTTCTTTGATGGATTCAAGAACAGTCCATCCAGTCTTACTACCCGGGTCTAATGCGTCAACATGTTGTGCTAGACAAGGGATTTCAACTTCATTAGCTACCCATGCAAGATCAACCTGCTGTGGACAATAAGCTATGTTTACACCAGTCTCTTTGGCAACTTCCTCGCATATTTTGGCTAGCTTCAAATCTCTTTTACCCATCGATTCTTTATATGCCTTAACATTAAGAATTATTAAAGGAGTCTTTAACTTCATTCTACTTCCTCAAATCTATCCTTTAATTTCTGTAGAACTTTTGGCAAGGTAGTGTATTCCATTTCCTCTAATGGTAATCTATGCGGCTCAAAAGGTCCGTGCCTCCGTATATAATCCGTTATTTCTTGCGCCTTTTGTCGTGTAATATCATATGCTGGATCATCAAATAAGTCAACTGGCCCAACTAATAATCCGTTACTTAATTGAAATCCAGCGCCAACGACCCTTGGTGGACCATCAAACCTAGTGCATCTAGCATCCTTAAACGATACAGGCATGAGAGGCCCATTATGTGATCCCCGCATCCAACCGCTGACCAAATGGGGAAAAGAAAATGCTTCTAAGACTTCTCCTAGCGCTGGAAGACCTGATTGAGCTCTAACGAGACCAACAGGGTCATCCTTACCAACATACTCGCCAGCTATCTCATAAAGCTTCTCAGTGCTCACTACCGCCACGGGCTCATCTACCGGTAATTTACCCCCCTTTTTTGGAAATACTCTCTTTATTACATACCTGCTTTTAGCTCCAATTAATGCTAGTAGGTCATATAATTCCTCCGGCAAGCTCATGAGTACTTTTTTATGCTCGAGAATATCCCACACTTCAAAAATAAAACCTGCATGCATACTTGGGTCCACAACAAGACCTGCTGTGTTAAAAGGGTCTCCAAAAATTTTGAAAATCGGTAAATTAAAAGCCCCCGGCTCCGTCTTATCCATCATAAACGCTACGAGAGGCTCCGCTTTTCTCTCTGTAAACTCCATCTCTGCTACTCCGGGCCCCATACCTCTGACATTACCTGAAAAAGCATCACTGAGTAAATCTTGGCCAGCTCCATATAACTTCAAATTCTTCGCTACTTTCGTTGCTTTTTCAAACGCTTGCCATGCCAACCCATGAATATCTGAGCTGTCAACTCCCTTATTATGCGTCATGAGTAGTTGGAGATCGTCTCCAGCGCCCATAACCCTAAAATCAATTAATAGGCCTTCTTTCTTCGCCTCTTTTAGAACTTTTTCTCCTTCTTTTATTAAGTCTGGATGGACGCTGGCATGACCTGGGTATCCACCAACGTCCGCTTTTATTAAACTTACAGTTATTTTTGCCATTCTACTACCTCCTTTTTTAGAAGTAAATTTTTACTCCTGAAGGACTTCTCCAATATCTCCCAAACTCTGAAACTTCCTCTAATTCGTTATCACTAAGAACAGGGCCCTCTCTGCAAACTCTAATTCCTGAATAATCCAAAGCACAATGCCCACATACCCCAATTCCGCACTTAAAATATCTCACTAGTGATAGTTGGGTGGGTATACCTCTTGCTTTTGTTTGTTCTAATAATTTGAACATCATGATTTCTGGACCGCATACATAGCATTGATCAAATGATCCTTCTTCCAGTAACTCTCTTGTTTTATCTGTGGTAAATCCCCTACTTCCCTCACTACCATCGTCTGTTGTAACAAAGACTCTGGCTCCTGCGTTTCTAATTCTTTCAACAAAAACAAGTTCATTTCTAGTCTTCGCGCCTATAACGGCTGTAACTTTTTTCCCTTTAGAAATAGCCTTTTCTGCGAGCGGTGCTAATGGAGCTGTTCCAACACCCCCTCCAACTAACAGCAAATTACTACCTGCAACTCTAAACCCCCTCCCGTACGGACCTCTGATACCAACTCTGTCCCCAACATTCAGTCTTCCTAACTGTTTGCTGAAAGGCCCTTCAAGTAATACTGTAATACCCATCTTTCCCGTAGGATAAGAGAGGCTCATTGGTTTCTCATCGACTCCAGGGACCCAAACCATCACGAACTGCCCGGGCTTTCCCTTCGCTTCTAAATCAAATTTAAAAGTTTTTACTTTCTCTGCTTCTTTGATTATCTCTGTGATCTTAGTGACTTGCATATCTCTTACCTGAGAATGTATTTTATCAAATCGACCATTCTATTTGAAAATCCCCACTCATTATCATACCAAGCTAATACCTTAACAAAGTTTCCATCAATGACTTTCGTTGCTAAGCCGTCTACGATACAAGATGCGGGATTTCCTACTATATCCACCGATACTATCGGTTCTTCGATATATTGGAGGATACCCTTCAACTCACCTTCGGCAGCTCTTTTGAAAGCTTCGTTCACTTCTTCCTCTGTAACGTTTTTTTGAAGTTCTACTACAAAGTCATTGATTGAACCGTCAGGCGTAGGTACCCGCAATGCCATTCCATCTAGCTTTCCATTTAACTCTGGTATAACTTTACCGATCGCCCTAGCGGCACCTGTTGTGGTTGGTATTATAGAAAGTGCTGCTGCCCTAGCTCTTCTCAAATCCTTATGAGGAGCATCTAACAATCTTTGAGTACTAGTGTAAGAATGACATGTAGTCAAAAGACCTCTCTTAATACCAAAGTTGTCATTTAGGACTTTAACAACTGGAGCTAAACAATTTGTTGTACATGATGCGTTAGATATTATATGATGCTTATCCGGATCATACTTGTCATTATTAACTCCCATTACGATCATTATATCAGGATCCTTCGAGGGAGCTGAAATTATCACTTTTGTTGCCCCCGCCTTCAAATGCTTAGAAGCGCCTTCTCTCGATGTGAACAGTCCAGTCGATTCAACTACAACATCTATGCTGATCTCTTTCCAAGGAAGATTCTCTGGATCTCTCTCTGAGAATACTTTGATTTCATTTCCATCTACAATGATGTTGCCATTTTTTACATTTATTTCACCATCAAAAATCCCAAAAATAGAATCATATTTCAATAGATGAGCAAGCGTCTTAGCGTCTACCAGATCATTTACAGCGACAATACTATGGTTCTCCATGAATTCTTCATCTTTATAGGCGGCTCTTAAGATACCTCTACCGATTCTTCCAAAACCGTTTATAGCAATGTTTGACACCGTTTTTAACCTCCTTTGATTTTAATTACTTGATAGAATTAAAAAAGCAAGTAATTTATTTAAATCTTATCAGAAAATCTTAAATCTTCTAAATCTCTTATACAAATTCTCTACTTGATGGGTATCCAGTTTAGTCAATAAAGTTATCCTAAATTTATCTTCTACTTTAACTCCATTTTGCGAGAAAAAACTCTTAAGCCGTTTAGTTATTTTTTTACCAGCAGTATCAGTATCAGTAAATAAAATAACGCTTGAATGGGTTTTAGCTATTTCTTCGCAGAATTCATAGAAGGGTATACCATCTGACACTCGATAAAACTGGCCATTGATCCCAAGTTTTCTAAGGGCAATCTCGTCGTTGCGTCCCTCAACGATTATAGGAGAATGCTCAGATATTTCTTTTAATTCCTCTAGTACGTCTACAATCTCCTCATATAAATGATAATCAAATCCTCTCATTTTCCAAGAACTGCTTTACAATACTAACATCTAGATCGATTTTTATCGTCTTAAGATTACTTTTTCTACCAGCAACAATTTTGACATCTTTTTGGGTTATCCCAAGTTTTGTTGAAATAAATTTAATAATTGCACGATTAGCTCTATTCTGTAAAGGCTTTTCATTTATTTTTAAAACTATACGATTTCTCCATTCGTTATACCCTGATATTCCTTTTGTAGCTGAGTTAGTCACTACTTCGACATCAATTAATGTCGAATTCCCTGCAGTTCTGATTGCCTTATCCATGTTTACTGAGGATATTATTGTTTTAGCCCGCCTGTATCCTACTCTCTAACACTCAGGCTCACTGCGGGCATTAAGCCCTTGCTTGCCTGAGGACCCTCTTATTCAAGAGAAAGGATTTACCGGCGAGCTCTGTTCGGCGTCACGGTTGACCTAGCCCTCATTGATTCAGCACACGAGGCAGTATCTCGGGAAGGGACCCATGTGACACCGTGTTGCCCTAGCCTTGCCCCTGTTTTCACGTCTGGAACTCATCCAAATCAAACAGGTCTTCGAGCATAGGGCATTAATTACAGAGAAAAAGTAACAATTATATACAAAATCAAATAGCTATACCCATGGAATTCAAGGAAATAGTGCGGAAGGACAAACTATATGTTGCTCAAACCTACTCCAGACAGCCTCTCGCTATAGTCGAGGGAAATGGAGCAATAGTTAAAGACCTAGAAGGCAATGAATATATAGACTGTTTTTCAGGTCTAGCCGTCCTTAATATTGGTCATTCACACCCAAAAATTATAGAGACTATTAAAAAACAAGTCGAAAAAATAATTCATACCACCAATATTTATTATATCCCCCCTCAAGTAGAACTCGCTGAACTACTGTATAAAGTATCTGGAGGATACAAATCTTTCTTCTGCAACTCAGGGACAGAAGCCAATGAAGCTACTATTAAATTAGTAAGGAAGTATACAGGTAAAAAAGTAATAATTGCCGCTGAAAACTCTTTTCATGGTAGGACTTTTGGTAGTTTAAGTGCAACAGGACAAGAGAGATATAAAAAACCTTTTGCGCCACTATTACCTGGTTTCAAACATGTAAAATTTGGAGATATTGAAGACTTTAAGAGGGCTATATCCCCGAAAACTGCCGCAGTTTTATTAGAACCAATCCAAGGTGAAGGGGGAGTAATTGTCCCCCCTGAGAACTATCTGAAAGAAGTGAGTGAAATATGCACAGATCATAGTATTCTATTCGTGCTCGATGAGGTTCAAACAGGCTTTGGTAGAACAGGCGAAATGTTCGCCTTCCAGCATTTTAAAGTAGAGCCGGATTTATTTACAATCGCCAAAGCGCTTGGAGCAGGCTTCCCCATAGGTGCTATGCTTGCAAAGCCTGAAATAATTAAAGCATTTAGGATCGGAGATCATGCGTCAACTTTCGGAGGCAATCATCTCGCTTGCACTGTGGCGAAGGCTAATATTGAAATCATTCTCGATGAAAATCTTCTAGAAAAAGCTAAACAATCTGGAATATACCTTTTAAGAAGGCTAAAAGAGTTAAAGAATAAGCACAAATGCATCAAGGAAGTAAGAGGCGTAGGCCTTATGATCGGAGTAGAACTCGATAGACCATGCAACGTTATCGTGGATAAAGCAAGAGAAAAAGGTGTTTTGATAAACTGCACTCATGATAATGTCCTGAGATTCTTACCGCCTTTAAATATAGAGAAGGAGCAAATTGACAAAGCAGTAGATGTATTAGACACGATCCTATGCGATTGAAAGGGTAATAAACAGTATCTCTCAAAAAACTTTAGTGCCTAAAACTCTTTCTCCTAAAATAGCTTTTTCTAATCTGCCTTTCACTAAGCCATTTATTATTATGGATTCCGTTCCTTTCTCGGCGAGTTTCAATAGTTCGATTATCTTCCCCTTTAACCCGCCAGTCACATCATTTTCAGATATCTCGAGTTTATCAAGAATCTGGGTATTATCCTTAGAAATTTCTTTAATAAATTTTGCTTCTTCAAATTTCTTTGGGTCCTTAGTATAGACTCCATCCACATCTGTGGCTAAGATTACTCTATCTACATCAAATTCCATCGCCAAATGAGATACTATCTGATCTCCTGAAAGGATACAAAATCCCCTGCTTTTATCCAGCACTACGTCTCCATACATGACGGGAACTAAACCTAGTTTAATAAAGCCATCCACTATTTCAATATTAAACTCATTGATTCGGCCATTATCGCATATTATATTTGCTGAGGATTGAATGCTTATAGCAGGAACGCTCTTATTGGTTAAAGCTTCCAGAACTTTTCTATTTAATATATCCATATATAACCTCGTAAGATAGACCCCCCGAAGTTGCTCCTTACTCTGAAATCCTCTCTGGAGCATATACTTATTCGCAATAGGGTGACCAAAAGAGCCACCACCATGAATTATTATTAAATCTTTTCCCGCTCCTCTTTTTATTTCGCCGGATAACCTTCGCAGAACCCCTCCTCTTATAACAAATGCTTTACTTTTATCAGTTATCAAGCTACCTCCAAGTTTAACTATTATCACTCTAACCGAACTCCATCCAAAGTAATGGGAGCGTTAAAGGCTTGATATCCCTTTGAGGTTATAGAGGCTATAACCTCCTCGCTTTTTTCAGGCGTATATGCAATCATACACCCTCCACCCCCTGCTCCTGTTAACTTTGCTCCTTTAGCGCCTGACAGACGAGATATATAGACAAGTTCCGAAAGCTTCTGATGGCCTACCCCTAGGGCTTCTAGCATACCATGGTTTATATCCATAAGCCCTCCTATGTCTTCCCCTCTTTCTATTTTATGCTTAGCGCATTTCACGATTTCACCAATGCCCCTAATGATGCTGGTTATTATATCTGGATACATTTCTTTTAACATCCGGACCTTCTCAACAAGGTACCTGGTAGATCTCCGAATCCCTGTGTATCCCACAACTAGTGGCAAAGGGATTTCTAATCTTTCAAAATTTCTTTCAGTAGGTTGAATATAGAGTATCCCTCCAAAAGTCGTTGTTGCCGTATCAGTCGGAGAAGCCGCTCCCTGAACTTCAAGCTCCACGTTATGTCCAATCTTTGCTATCTCATCTTTACTTAGATTAGCCCCTACTAATTTAGAAACCGCGAGAATAGTTGCTACTGATACAGAGGCAGATGAACCCAATCCAGCTGCAGGAGGTATGTTAGAATTGATTTTTATTTCTAAATTTTTTCTTTCATGGAGATAATCAAAAGTTAGCTCAATGGCTTTTCTAATGTATGGGAATTCTGATCCCTTATAACTATCAACATAGCTTATGGTTTTCCCGCTTGAAGTTATTTTTATTCCTTTATTGTACTCCCTCGCTGTTATGTATACTCTTCTATCAATAGCGCCAGCCAGAGCAGGTTCGCCATAAACTACAGCATGCTCTCCAAATAAAATTACTTTACCTGGGGCAGAGGCTGTTATCATATTTGTTAACCTCTAAAAATTATGCCAGCATACCCAACTACTTGCCCAAAGTCTCCAGTGACATTTCCACTCGTAGCGTATTTTAGGAGTTCTCCTCTATTTGCCCCTCTTTTCTTTACAAAGGATATACATGTAGCTATTGGTCCGTACCCACAAATAGAAAGATCATTTTCATATACGTTCTTTATAAACCCTTTCTCATTTAGATCTAAGATGTATGAGATTGCATGTTTATCTTTCCTCTCAGCCTCCCTGTGTGTCTCATAATGCGTGAAGTCACTACTAGCAATAACTATCATTTCTTTTTTTATGTTTAATAAGCAACTAGCCACTTCGTGAGCAGTATCAAGATCTTGCAACCCTAAACATATCGGAACAAAGGTAAAGTCCCCATATATGTATTGTAAAAATGGAAGTTGCACCTCGAGAGAATGTTCAAAGACATGCGCATCTTCATTTAAATCCATTATATCGCATTTTTTCCATAGTAAGTCTACAATAGTCTTATCTGTATCAACTATTCCAAGCGGAGTTTCCCAATCCTCCTTTGAAAGTGCAGCCGCGCTACCTCTCCCTGTATGATTAGGGCAAATAATTACTATAGTCTCAGGTTTTATTTGAGTTGATAACGCATAATAAACATGGGCAGCTACAGGTCCTGAGTACATATATCCTGCGTGAGGTACTACGCATCCTTTTATATCCTTATTTCTACCTTCTTTTTCTGGCAATTTTCCCGGCCCAAGTGGACTTAAAAAACATTTCTCTATCTCTCTTTTTAGTTCAACTTTTCCTGCCGGATAAAACTGTCCAGCCACGTAGGGGGTCCTCATTTATCCTTCCCCAAACTCTTCTAATGAAGGAAAATCCTCGGGCAATTCTCCTCTATTTTTAAGAATCTCTCTAGCCAGTAGCCAATATATTATTGCTAAAGCTTTTTTACCTTTATTATTAGTAGGTATTACAATATCCACAAACGAAACTGAATTATCAGTATCGCACAAAGCGACAACAGGTATTCCGATATCACTCGCTTCTTTTAATGCTTGCTCATCTCCTCTGGGATCTGTTACTATAAGTACTTCGGGTTCAATAAAACTATCCAGAGCGGGATTCGTTAAAGTACCGGGGATAAACCTGCCTGTAACAGCTACCGCACCTGTAAGCCTCGCAAACTCTTCTACCGGTTTTTGACCATACTGCCTCCGTGAAACTACAAGTATTTTATCTGCAGGATACTTTGAGAGAAACTTTGCTGCAATTCTAATTCGTTCATCAGATTTTTTAACGTCAAGAACATAGAGTCCATCAGCCCGAACTCTATAAATATATGGCTTCATATCCGCATTCTTCTGCTGAGTACCAATATGAGTACCTGCGGCAAGATAATTATCCAGGGTAGTTAAAAGTTCTTCCACGCTTCATACCTCCCGTAAATGTGCCATTTCTGCTCTTGTTCCTAACTCTTCGCTAATTCTTATAAGTTCATTTAGCTTCGCTATTCTTTCTCCACTTACAACCCCTGTTTTTATAATAGGGCTACTAAATGCTACCGCCAAATGTGCAACTGTATCATCAACCGTTTCCCCTGAACGATGGGATAATACCGGAATAAGATTATGGCTTTTTGCCAATATTATTGTTCGGTATGTATCAGTTAATGTTCCGCATTGATTAGGTTTAATGATAATGGCATTAGAGGATTTCATTTTGATACCTTTTTTTAATCTCTCATAATTTGTAACATAAAGGTCATCCCCACATATCAAGCAGTTCACTTCTCTGCTAATTTGAGCAAACCCTTCATAATCATTTTCCTGAATTGGATCTTCAACATAATATAGGTCGTATTGCTTTATGAGGTCTATCATATAATCTATCTGTTCTTCGCGAGTGCGACTCTTTCTTTCTTTCTGGTAAATGTATTCTCCACTTTTTTCATCCCATAGTTCAGAAGCTGCAACATCCATGCCAAGCCTTATCTCTACCCCAGTTTCTTCAGAGACCCTTCTCGTAGCCTGAGTTAACACATCAAGAGCCTCTATATCTGTTATGTTCGCAGCCCACGCACCTTCATCGCCTTTACCAATTACTCCATCATGTTTACCAGATAGTATCTCCCTTGTCTTTTTGTGTACTTCTGAATTAACTTTTAATGCTTCCTCTATATTCTTAGCCCCTGTAGGCAAAACTAAAAACTCCTGGATATCCGTTGAATTTTGAGAGTGAGCTCCTCCACCGATAACATTGCCTAGAGGATACGGAAGCTGATTGGAAAAACATCCCCCCAAATGTTGAAAAAGAGAGATCCCATATGAAGACGCTGCAGCCTTAGCGTTAGCTAATGATATAGCAACTGCCGTATTCCCCCCTATATTAGAGAAGTTGTCTGTACCGTCTATTTCCCTCAGTATCCCATCTATTATATCCTGTTCTTCAGAATCCATACCTATCATCTCTGGGGCTATAGTTTCCTCCACCTCCACAATAGCTTTCTCCACACCTCCCTCAGGATATGAGGAAACTTCATGTACTCCTTTACTAGCCCCACTCGGTGCTGCACATCTCCCAAATCCACATCTAGTTAATATATCCACTTCAATTGTCCAATTTCCTCTGCTGTCCAGTATCTTTCGAGCTATAACATCCTCTATTATAGTCGGATTCATTATTCTCCTCCGAGTTCCATTTTTTCAGGCATCTTCCTTTTAACAGTAATTGGAATAACGCCCATCTCTAACTCCTTTATGGCGATATGTATGGGAGTCACCTCATCTCCTGTGACTTTTATTAGCGGAGGAGCCCCCATCGATAGCTGGAGAGCCCTCGCACCTATTATCCGCGCTTTTTCGAACTTAGTAAGTTTCAACATATTACCCCCAAGTGGGGCCGCCGAGATTTGAACTCGGGTCACCAGCACCCCAAGCTGGGAGGATGGTCCAAGCTACCCTACGGCCCCTTTACTTCAAATTCTATTACTTCCTCTAGGAAATCTGCTTGACTAAGTATCATCCTCCTGCAACAATACCTCTTTATTCCTAAATCGTCTAAGACCTTCTTCGGTTCTTCGTCCCTTATCCTTTTCTTAAATTTTTCATATTTATCAGCAATTACCGCGCCACAACTAAAACATCTAATAGGAATTATCATTAAACTCACCTGTAAGATTTTTGTTTTTTAGCTCTTGCTCCAGGACCGCCGTATTTCTTAGGTTCTTTTCTCCTGTGGTCGCCTTTTATCATAGTTCTATCATACTCGTAAAAAACTTCCTTCAGTTTAACATCGCCACTAAACTCAACAAGTCCTCTACTTATGGCAATTCTAGCAGCTTCTGCTTGACCCATAAACCCTCCACCCCTTACATTTACATCAATGTCGACTTTATTTACTAGGTCTCCAGCAATGAGCAAAGGCTCCATTATCTTCATTCTCGCCATCTCTGGCTCCAAGATCTCTAATGGTGTTCTATTTATCCTTACTCTACCTTTTCCTTCCCGCAAAGTCGCCCTTGCTATAGCGGCCTTCCGCTTACCAGATGTTTGAATTACTTTCGTTCATATCACCTCAGAATTTGGCACCTAGCTGCTTACTTAGCTCTTTAACCTTTATGTATTTTGGGAGCTTAAGTTTATCAACCTTAGGTACATCTATCTTCTCGAACTCTATCCCCTCAAAGTCCTTTGGTACTCCTACATAGACACGTAATCTGCGGAATGATTCTCGTCCTTTAGCTTTCCTATACGGGATCATTCCTCTTACAGCTCTCCTAACAATACCCTCAGGGCGCCTCGGAAAGAAGGGGCCATGTCTCGCAGGATTCACAAGACTCTTCCTCGCTCTTCTTGCTTTATATTTTTCAAGTATATTTTTTTCTGAACCTGATATAATACACTCTTCAGCATTAACTATTGTAATCTCTTCACCTCTCAAGAGTTCCTTAGCTACATAAGAGGCAAGTCTCCCTAATATACGATCCTTCCCGTCTATAACCTTCATAGCACATCACTCAATAATTTTAACCCCTGTTCCTTTGGGGTTTTGTTCCATTAGATTCCTTAGAGATAAGCACTTACCACCTGCTTTTATTATTTTCTCCTTAGCTTTCGCAGAAAAATTTAATGCTGCTACATTAACGGGATGGTTAATAGATCCGGATCCCAATACCTTCCCAGGGACCACGAGGGTCTCACCCTTCTTAGAGTAGCGGGCGATTCTACTAATATTAACTTCTGCACGCAAGGATGCAGATCTGGATAATCTCTTAGCTATATCTCTCCAAATTAGGGATTTTTCCTCACGCGACCTAGCTATTAAGTCTTGGATAAGTTCTACCATTAGCGGATTTGTTGATTTTGGCTTCTTCATACCATCACCATAGTGCGGGGGAAGGGATTCGAACCCTCGCATCCACTTAGGAACAAGGCCCTCAACCTTGCGCCTTTGACCAGACTCGGCCACCCCCGCTATAATAGCGTAGCCAGTTCCCTGGCTTTTTCTTCTAATATTTCACATGCTTTGTTCAGTATTTCTCGAGGTTTTAATGCTCCAGTACTCTCTAACGTGAATATAAATTTTTTATCATCCCCTCTAACCTTAATAATCTTTTTTTCACATGCTTCTACACAAGACTTACACAAAGTGCATTTCATTTCATCGATTACTTTGATTTTGCCATCTTCTGATTCTAATATGTTAACAGGGCAAACATCTGCACATTTTTTACAGTCTTCACATTCCCCATTTACCTCTATTGCTGGGTAGTATTTATATCCCACTACCGCTGGCTGCCATTTAGCATGATCTTTTCCCTTACCAAGGATAGCTTCTGCCTCTAATACTAGTTTTTGCTCTTTTCCTAATTTTATAATTGGGATACCCTCTATCGGTTTTAATCTTTCATCTTCTGACTTTAAATCATGTGAATACACTGTAATAATCCTATCTTTTCCCGTAGAGTTTAAAGTAAGCTTTAATGTACAATTTGGACATCCTTCTCCCTTGCAAACACACTCCTCTCTCAAGTTCATAATATCAAGATCAGTTCTAATCGGAATCAAACCCAATCTATGAGCAATAATTTCATCATACAGCGATGATGTATTCTCAATAATCGTTACATCCTCAATCGCCAAAGTTGGAACCTCAGATACCATTATCCTCCTTAAAGCATTAGCCAAGCTTGGGTGGGCTTCTGATAATATAAACCTCATTGAGTTATCAGTTTCTTCAAGTATTTCTACTTTCATACTCTCCTACCTCTCTTTCCTCCTTTTTTCTTAGTTCCATCGTGAGGGATAGGAGTTGCATCTTCAATCCTACCTATCTTAAGACCAGCTCTTGCAAGAGCTCTAATCGCAGGCTGGGCTCCTGGACCCGGAGTTTTCGGTCCACTTCCCCCCGGTGCTCTTACCTTAATGTGGACCCCTACTATACCCTTTTCCATAGCCTCTTCAGCTGCCCTCATAGCTGCCTGCATAGCTGCATATGGAGAACTCTCTTCTCTATGGGCCCTAACTATCCTTCCCCCAGACCACCTTGATATGGTTTCTGATCCAGTTATATCTGTTATGTGTATAATTGTATTATTGAAAGAAGAATAGATATGAGCAACGCCCCAAGCCTTAGCTTCCTTAACCAATTTTACGCCTCCTCTTTCACTTTCTCACTACTCGTCTGAGCTTCGAGATTTTTTAGTGGTGAAGATTCAATATACCCAATAGAGTTTTCTTCTTCTCTTCCCACCAGATAACTTGGTGCTGTAACTTTTCTTCCCTTAATGGAGATATGTCCATGAACGATAAACTGGCGTGCTTGTTTTGGTGTATTCGCCAACCCTTTTTTAAATACCAAGGTCTGAAGTCTCCTATCAAGGATATCTTCTATTTTTAATGCTAAGACATCATCTAGGGTAGAATTCCGCTTAAGCATTTTTAATCTTCTTAATTTTTCAAGAAGTTGGATTTCTTCTTTTTTAGCTTGAGGAGTCTCGAGGGCAAGCAATTTCCTAGCTTGCCTACGAAATCCCCTGAGAAGAGTCTCCATCCTCCATAACTCTCTCTTGTTTCTTAGGCCATATTTCTTCATTAATTTCCTTTCTTCTTCTAGCCTTTCTATTTGCCAAGGATTCCGTGGTGTATCATACTTTTTCTTACGTTTTTTAGGGTCTCCCATAAACAGTCCTTCCTATTATTTTTTGGCTTCTTTCCCCATCTTTCGCCTCATAACCCCTACTATGACACCCTTCCTAAAACTCGTACGGGTTCGCTGACCTCTTACGGGTAATCCTAAAGCATGTCTAATTCCCTTGTAGCTTTTCATTTTCTTCATCCTATTTATATCCTCTCTGAGGCTCATAATGAGGTCAGACCCGATAACATGAATATTCTTACCAGTAGTATAATCAACCCTCCTATTCAATAGCCATCCTGGAAGGCCTATACCGCCTACATTCTCTATTATGTTATCCAACTTCTCTACCTCATCTTCAGTAAGGTACCCTACCTTTTTATTTGGATCAATCCCCGCCGCTTCACATATCACCTTTCCCATCCTATTACCAATTCCTTTTATACGAGTAAGCCCATATGAAATCTTTTTATTCCCATTTATATCCGTACCAGCGATCCTTACTAGATATTTAAATTCCTCTTCTTTCTTTTCCAAGATCTTTCCTCCGAGTTAGCCCTAATCCTTATATTTTTTAACTTATAAATCTTTTCAATCACTTTATAAAATTATCATTTTATATCGATTATAAAATCTATGTTTTTACAAACCGCACAATGGAATATTTTAACGAGATTTATAAATATTGCGAAAGCCCACAGAATGTTTTTGTAAAAATATAGGAAAGAAAGGAACCTAGAACCTTTTTGTCCTTTTTTAGCTTAATATAGACTGCTGATGCTACGACACCGTGATAATTATCTCACCAAGTAAAAAAAGTGTTTACTGGGCAAAATTTATTTTTAGGAAATTACCATTTTTTCTTGCTAGAACTTACTAAAGAATAAAACTTAATTTTTGAAAAACTATTAAAAAGAGTTAATTATGGAAGAGTCCAGTAATAGGATTTCTATACACAGTGCGCCTAAAATGGCCTATGTTGTGACCCATGCTGATAGCGATGGTGTACTGTGCCTCGCTACTTTTATGAGAGCTAGAGGAAACTGTAGGGCATACTTTTCCTCCCCCTCTATTTTAGCCTATACACTCACGAAGATTAAAGCTAAAAACCTATATATCTTCGATATTTCTGGTACAAATAGATCTGTAGCCGAAGCATCTAAAAGCGAAAGGGTTGTATGGATAGACCACCACATATGGGGAGCCGTAAGAAGACCAGATAATATAGAGTTTTATCTCGGTTCTACCAAAAGTGCCTGTCGTCTAGTATCAAAGTATTTTGGTATTACAGGTTTTGAGAATATAGCAGACGAAATAGACACTAATAATGTGGTGAGTCCTGAAGCAGACAAACTGAGGAAAATAGTCGCATATTACAAAGGAAAAAAACAGTCTCTAAGTTTTAAATTATTCCAGCTATCAAAGGCACTTGCTGAAAAAGGCATTACCGCTATAGATGATTACAAGCGAGAAATAGCTGAGTATGAGAAAAAAATAAGTTTCTTTGAAGAGCTAGTAATGCGAAAGGTTAAAGTGAGAAATATTAGTGGGCTAAAAGTAGCTGTTCTACAAACAGAGGGAATACCTGTGTACATCGCAACCAATAAACTAATAGAGCACAGAGATGCACCTTTCGATATAATTTTAGTATATTCAAGAATAAGTGGTAGAATCGAACTTAGAACCCACACAAGATTTAACGTGCTTCAGCTTGCAAAGATCTTTGGGGGCGGAGGTCATAAGGTAGCTAGTGGAGCTAAAGCAAGTATTGAAGATATGCTTACTGCAATAAGTTTAATGAGAACCTAAAGGCAACAGCATAAATTATTTACAGTATAATTTTCACCTTTCCTTTTCTGGAAAGTGTATTGTGCCCTCTATATTTTGTTTTCCACTAATCTCATCAATACTGAGTTTAATAATTGTAGTCCTTGCAGCCATAGATCTCGTCACAGGTATAGGAGCCGGATGATCTTTGGCATATTTTTCCATAAAGCCCTTTAGAACTTCAAATTTTTTATCAGCATCTTTTACGAAGGTAGCTGTGCCAAAGATGACAACACTCCTGAAACTCTGATCATACTCGCAGGCTTTATCTGCACATATTAAACCTATGAGCTGAAATGCGCTAAAACAGACCTTAGGATTTTCTTTAATATTATCAATCTTCCTACCCTCACTAGCCCCATGAAAGTATATTGCCTTATCCTTAGGTTCATATAAGAATTGTATTGGTATAGTGTACGGAACACCATCACGCGTAGTTGCCAAATTGCCGATAAGGGTCTCAACAAGGACCTCATCTATTCCTTTTTTGTCCATTTTTCTTTCACTTCTACGCATTTCCATGAAGGACCCCCCGAACAGATAAGTTTCATAAAAGATTTTTTATTAATTGAATAAAAAGCTAACGATTTAAACTTAGATCTCATTCGTGATAATTTTAAAGTAAAAAAGCAAATAATTTGAAGATTAAAAATTAATTTGTATAAAATGAACTTTAATAAAAGTTATCAACATTATCCATATAATGGTGTATATTGTGAACTTTTTGAAAATAGAATCTAAAAATTGCCTATCCCGTAAGTTATATCCATTAATTTACCAGTAGTTTCATAATAACTATCTAATTTGAGTCGTCTTTCTGAAAATAAGTAAAATTAGCGCCGAGGATGGGACATCAGCGCATTTTTACTGGTAAATCTAAGTCAGCTTCATGAACTCTTCAACTGTCATCTGGGCGTCGTTGATTATCTTTCTCAAAAGCCCTCTTCTATATTTTCTTTCTTGTGATATGGAACTATTGTTGTTCTCCCATTAGGATGTCTCATAAAAACATGACTGCCTTTCTGCCTCACCCGCACAAAACCAGCTTTCTCCAGGGCGCGTATGACCTTTTCAGGCGGAAGAGGTCTAAGCCTCAACTACCTGCACCCCTACGAATTCGGTTTCAACATCGCCTGCTTCTTCTTCGACCTCAAGATAGAGCTCGATAGCCTCCTTCACGCGCTTCATTAGCTCATCCAAATTCTTAGCTTGTGTATGACAGCCGGGCAAAGAAGGAACAGTGGCGATATAATAACCGTCCTCGTCCTTCTCGATTACCACGTTAAACTTACGCTTATCCATATCCACCCCTTCGAATCTTAACGTATTTAAGCTTTTATTCTCATGCTTCGCTCTCGATGTACTTTCTTTTCTCACAGTAGCCATCCTTTGAATACGAAATCGTTGCATCCTCCTGAGACCCTATCAGTTAATTTTTGCCAGTAGTTTCATAATAAATATCTAATTTGAGTCGTCTTTCTGAAAATAAATAAAATTTACGCCGGGGATGGGATTTGAACCCATGCTGAGCATATGCTCAACCGGCTCTCAAGGCCGGCGCCTTGGTCCGGTCTCGGCTACCCCGGCTTGCTTAGATTTCCATAGCCTTGGATAGGTCCCTGTCTTCATTACGACCCTCTTGGTTTTAACAGCGATTCCTGAGTTTTCTAATAGGATATCTCTGGTCTCCATTTTTGCTTGACCTATCGCGATTAGCTCGTTTTTTAAAGTAAAAAGAGCGACCAAATCCCCTGGTTTTATATCGGCATCAAGTTCGCATATCCCGGGTACAGCGAGATTTGCTCCATGACATATAGCATCTACTGCGCCGTCTCTGACTATTATTTTCTGAAGATGTTCTACCGCTTTCTCTACAGGCCAAATGACTTTTCTGAGAAATTTTTCGTTTTCATCTTCTTTCCAAAAAGAATACGCGTCCATGACATCATGTAATTTTACTGAATCTTCATCTTTAAAGGACCCACTCTTGGTTCTCCTTAATTCTACCATATGTGCCCCAACCCCTATTACTTCCCCTATATCATGGCAAAGTTTTCTTATATAAGTTCCTGCCTCACATCCAACTTTAAATAATATGTCCCTCCCATCAACTTCAAGTATCTCGATATAGTAGATTGTTCTTTTTCTCAGCTTTCTTTTTACAGCCGACTTTACCGGTGGCCTCTGATAAATTTCCCCTTCAAACTCTTTGAAAACTCTTGAGACCTCATTTTCTTCTATATTACTATGGAGTCTCATTAGACAAACATATTCTTTACCGGCTGGCAGAAGCGTTTGTATAATTTTTGTTGACTCTTCAAGACCGATTGGTAAAACACCAGATACTTTAGGATCTAGTGTTCCGCCGTGTCCCGCTTTTTTTATCTCTAGTATCTTCTTTACCCACGAAACAACTTCATGAGAGGTTGGCCCCGGGGGTTTATCAAGATTTATAACTCCATAATTTATATATTCTCTAATCCCCCTTTCTTCCGGCATTTTACCATACTCTGGATTAGTTGATGCTCTACACTTAACAACTATTTTCCTATCCATTTCAAAAGGGAGTTTGCCCATTTCGGTACCTTTAAATTAGCTTGGCTTTTCTAAGAGCCTTCTCCACTTCTTTAGAGTCGGCTCCTTCTTTGATATCAACTAATATATCCAAAGGCTCCAAATGCCTAATATTGCATCTCCTCCTCCTGACAAAGGGAGAGTCGATTATTACAAAGTTTTCATCTATTTTCTCAACTATGACACATTTTTTACCGGCTTCCCTACCAGCTAGTTTTACACAGACTCTACCTACCTCCAATTACATCACCTCTTTAAAGAGGACACCATCACATATATTATATTAATAACATCCTCTGCGCTCCATAATTCCGTATTCAGTACCACATCATAGACTGAAAGATCGGATAAATCAAAATTATATATTTTCTTGTAACGTTTGTTCTCACTTCTTTCGCGGATCTTTGTCTCCTTCAGAGCAACATTAAAATCTTTTGATTCTCTCTCTGCAACGCGCTTTGCTCTTACCTCCAATGATGCTTTTAACCATATCTTGAGATCTGCATCTATCAATAGGCCACTTAACCTCCCATCTACAACAGCATTACCTGATTTAGCTAATTCCATCTGCTTTTTATCAATGGCTCTGTCCAACTCCAAGTTTTTTTCTGCATATTTAGAGAACTCTTCTAGACTCATTCCCCTCTCTCTCGCCATTTGCCTAAATACTTGACCAGCAGAAATATGCCTCAGGCCAAACTTTGAAGCCAAAGCTCTAGCTACAGTGGTTTTTCCACTGCCTATGGGGCCTCCTATAGTTATTATCATCCTCTAACCTTTCTTTTGATTTCTATCCTCATACAATTCGAGCATAGGTACCCCCCATAGGGTCTGTTAGGTCTTTTTTTTGTTTTAGATAACTTGGAAAGCTTACTGGGCCTCAAAGCAGGTACTCCTAAAAGAGGTTTTTTACAATTGGCACACCTAGCAAATCCTACTTTCCCTTTTCGACGATGAATTACCAGTCTTCCTCCAGGTGTTTTCTTAACTACTTCTTTCATTAGTATCACTCCTTACATCTCTAATTTGAATATTTTCTTTATTAGTGTTGATATAGGAATTGAGCATAAAATATACCACCCAAGCCAGTTTAATTTTGATCCCCATATCGGGAGAGAGAAGGGGAGAGAAACCAAGTAACCATTCGTTTTTATATATGCTGCCAGGTAGTCATAGTGTCTAAGCCAAGAAAAGATCAGTATTATAGGGATCATGGTGAAAATCATTGGTTTAAAAGAGTTGGCCATCATTTTACTTTGAAGACTCATGATTTCCTTATTTAACTTCTTAAACTCACTCATATTATTCTTTTTTTGGGCTTCTCTAGCCTTCTCCTGATATTTTGCTAGTTTTGCTTTGATACGTTTCATTTCTCTTTGATCAACTACCCTAGAAGTTACAAATACCACTATAGACGAAACTAATAAAGAGATTAAGAAAACTCCAAAAAGAACATTAAACTTATCGTTTCCTGTAAGATGGAAGAATACTCCAAAAACCGGGGTTAATACCTTAAAAATTGGATCAAAAAAGCTAATCTCTAAGCACCTCCTCCATTTCTTCTACCGCTTCTTCTAGCTTTCCATCATGGTTCTTGATGAGTTTAACTGTAGCTCCTGTTTGAATAGCATACGCCATAGCGGTTGCCCTATTAATTAGTTGATGTTCTTCAACGTCCTTTATGTATTCAGCGTCTCTCTCCCGAGTTGCGTCTTTTAAACGCCTTATTATAATCTCATCAGGGTCTGCTTCAACCAATATGATCTGATCGGGATTTAATTTTTCAATAACCCAGATAGGTAGACCAGGAAGGTATCCTTTAGGAGTTTTAATAGTTGAATGCGTATCAACTATTACAGAGATTTCTTTTGATCTTTCCGCGATACTCTCCGCAGCTAATTTCTGAATATCCTTTTGAACTTCTGGACTTAATTTTCTCATCTCATCTCTGTGCTGAACCAATTTTCTCTCGCTTGCTATCCTAAACATTTCATCTCCATAGTTTATAATCTCATATCTATCTTTTAACTTTTCAATGGCGCCATTTAATACCGTAGTCTTCCCAGCGCCAGGAGTTCCTGTGACAATAACAACCTTCACAAACACCACCTCAAATCCCAAGTTCGCCCATAAACCGTCGAAGCATCGGATGAACCTCAAACAATTGCTCTCTTGCCATTTGCTCATATAAGTGATACAATATTCCGACGGTAAGAAGGACTCCTGTGCCTCCACCAAGGGCACCCGTAAGATCTCCAAAAGCTGCTAATCCGCCGACAGCTGCTCCACCTAGGATAGTCACCGACGGTATATACCTATTCAAGATCTTTTCGATTATCCTTATATCACCTCTAAAACCCGGAATCACCATTCCACCACTTTGAAGCTGTTTTGCAACAGTTTTCGGATCCATACCCGCGGTTTCGACCCAAAATTTTGAAAATAATATGGAGAATCCTATTAATAATATAGAATAAACCAATGCCACAATCGGATCGAAATCAGGACTGTATACCGGATGCGGCCTTTGGATATAATAAGCTAACCCACTCACAGGCCTATTACCGGCAAACTCCCCAAGCAAAGGATACCCGACTCTTTCTAACATACTTGCCCATAGCTGTATATTTGCCATTAATATGCTTGCAAAGATTACCGGAATATTGCTTGCATATATGAACTTTATAGGATATCTCCCTTTTGCTCCTCTAAATCTACCGTAAGTTAACGGTATCTCGACCCTAACAGACTCTGCATACACTACTGCTGCAAACACTAGCAGAGTACCAAGTATTGGCACAAGTAAGTCAAATCTAGTCTGGTTATTGAAAAGGAAATAAAGAAACGCCATAATTCTCCCAGATGGTACAGCCTCGCCTTTGACAGCTGGCAGAGGATTAAATGCTCCTACTGCTATCTCAGCACATACACCTGCAACTATAAATAATCCTATCCCACTTCCAAAGCCCCATCTAGACACTATTTCATCCATGTATATAATTAGGATTCCTCCAAAAGTTAACTGCGCGATAATTAACAGTTGATAGTGCGGGTCATTATTTAATCCAGGAAGCGCTCCCATTAATACCATTACACTGGCTTCAAAAATCGTGAAAGCAATAGCTAGAAGTTTCTGAGTTCCGGAATATATAAGCTTATCACGTGGATTAGATAGGTCTAGATCTATTAGTTTACCACCAACCAATATTTGGAGTATTATAGATGCAGTTACGATAGGCCCTATACCTAATGAGATTACTGAGCCAAACTTCCCCGCTATTACCGCTCTCAGATTCTCGAATAGATCTACAGCACGGGGATCTAAGCCATATAACGCTACTTCACCTAATAAAAAATATATTACCAGTATAAAGCCAGTCCACTTTATCCTATCAGAAAAAGAAAGAGCATATCTCGGTCTCTCCACCTCTGGTAATCTAGTCAGGATGTGTTCAAACCGGTGAAGAAATCCCAACCCTTCTCACTCCTCTATAACAGCTTTGCCCCCTGCTTTCTCGATTTTTTCTACCGCTCCTTCTGTGAACCGTTGTGCTTTTATAATAAGGGGTCTTGTTACTCTACCTCCTCCAAGAACCTTTTCTATATTTAATTCAGATAGTTCTACTATTATCTTACCATCATCCTTTATCGCGATTCCCTTTAATAAAAGTTCATCAACTATCTCGTCTATTTCACCTACATTAATAGAGTTATATACGTGTTTTATTTCCTTAGGTAGCTTGAATCCCCTTCTCCCAAAATATCTAGGGTAATCCTTTATAATTTTAGTCCATTTACCTTTACATCCTCCAGCTTTACCTGAGCCACCCCGATTTCCAGACCCTCTGCTTTTCTTATGGGAACCTCCTCCACATGTTCGAGAGCCTCGTTTTTTCCTAATCTTCCTATTTTTTGTCGCCATCTTTATCATCTCATTCTGTAGAGTAAACTCTTGATTTCATTTCTGGGCCCAAGAGCCCCTCCCTCGGTATATGTCCTCTTTATCCCTCTATATCCCTTTCTAGGTGGATGAAGTCTAAAAAAAGGTCTAAGGTTAGGTATATCCTTTAGTTCTGCTTTAAAATCCATAAAAGCAGAAGCAAAATCTGAAATTGATTTAAATTTTGTATTTTTCTTTATATACTCATCAGTTAGCCTTTCGCCCCCGGTAAGTTCCGCCCTCTTAGTTAATATCTCAACTAAAACATCCTTTTCCAGTGGCCCCCACGTTACATAATCCTTGACTTTTTGAAGCATTCCCAGATATTGGGGCCTGTCATCAACTATCGAACAGTAATTGACCCTGCTGAGTCTCAAGTATTTCAAAGTTTCTTTAACTTCATGTGAAACCCCGACTGTTCCTCTCACTCTGACAACCGCTATCCTTTTCATCCTATCCTTCCCTCCACTAGCCCCAAAGTCTCCTTTTGTTTATCTGTGATTTTAACAATTGAAGTCTGTTTTAATGCATTAAATGTTGCCCTTGCAGTATTTATAGTAGTCTTTGTTTTACCAAAAGACTGAGACCACACATCTCTTATTCCAGCTAGATATAGGATCTTCTTAGAAATATCTCCTGCCGCTAATCCTATCCCTTTCGGAGCTGGCATCAACTTTACTCTTACGCTTCCAGCTACACCAATAACCTCAAAAGGAACCGAGTGGGGAGTGCCGCATCCGCACTCCCAGCTACCGCATCCTCTTGATATCTCTACTAGGTTTAGCTTTGCATCTTTTATCCCCTTGCGTATAGCTGGACCGACTTCTTTTGCAACTCCTTTTCCAAGGCCGATATATCCGTCCTTATTACCAACTGCAACTGTGGCTCTAAATCTAACTCTACGTCCAGATTTATGCATCCTTTGGACGAGCTCTATATCTATAACCTCTTCTGTAATGTCCGGCATCAAAGTATCTACGATCTCTGCCTCCATTAGAGGAAGACCGGAATCAAAGACTCCTCTGATGTCCGTGATTTCACCGCTCTTTACTAGTCTTCCTAACCTTGTTCTAGGTTCCCATTCTTCTGTTTCTTCAGCCATTATTATTCACCTTTTATCTTAGCAACTATTTCCTCGAAATGCGAAGGTAAATCAACGGGATCTAGACCTCTTTCAAAATATTCAGAGAATCTCTCTTTCCGCTTTTCGCCTAGGACTTTGGCGTATTCAGAAATATGAGTCCCTCTGATTCTTTTTTCATCTGGAAATACGATGTCGCTATGGGGTATATTTATCCCTGCATCAATCACCCCTTTTAATGCAGCAAAAATCTTTGAGCCTTTAATAGGGGGTACAAACCCTATGTCCAATACTGCCTCTTTTACCCTTCCCTTAGCTTTTTTTCCGCAGAGTAATCCTGTTAAATACGCAGCAGGAAGATTTGAGGTTCCCCCCAACCACCCATATTTCTCCAGCTCCTTTGAATGACAAGAAGATATCGTTATATCCCCTTTTTCAGAGAATTTTATAAACTGTAATATAATATGGTTCAAACTTTTCCTGACTACTAGCCTATGTTTCCCTGATTGCAATAATTTAACTCGCTTTCTATAGTTGGTTTTTCCTTCTCGCTTTCTTCTATATCCTACCCTGTATCTTGGACCTGTGGCCATTATTATTCACCTTTAAATAGACCTTTTTCTTTGATATAACTCTCCAGATGCGCCTTGTCCCTAAAAACTCCACCTTTTGCCATGGCATATAATTTTCTATATGTCGAGGGATCTATTTTTTTAGAATCTCTTAACTCCACAAGTTTCTTTCTAAGAGCCCTTATGGACGACATCCATCTTTCTTTCTTAGGGAGCCTAGAGTATTTAGTGCCTTTCCGCTTTCCTGCTCCCCTTCTCCTGCCTTTTGATCTCTGGATACGTCTTATCCGTGCTCTATAACTACTTGTGCCTTTAATTGGATTGACCTGAATTATACCCTCCTTAATCAATTTTCTTATATCCTCATTTGTAACAGACGAAGAGATCGTGTCAAGTTCTTCTGGATCAAACCACACACGGTCTTCGCCTACTTGCAAAATTGATGCTGCCATCCTTCTCTGAGTCGAGAGGTTCACTCTTCTTCCTCCTCCTCAGGTTCTATAAATCGGGGCGCATTAAGAACTTTTAACCCTAACTCTTCCGCCTTCTTATATAGAGCCTCTTTCTTTCTCCTACCTAATTTCCCAGAAAATCGGACCGCGTGTTTATTTTTGTCCAATTTTTCTAATTCCGCTTCAGTTGCAACCAAGACCTCCTCATATCCTGAAGGATGAAGCCCTCTATCCTTCTTATTACTACGGTATCCTATCGACGGAGAGAGTAACTTACCCCCAAAGTATCTTCTAACTTTATTATGCATTCCTCTCGGTTTTCTCCACTTTTCGCCGAGTTTCTTATATCTGAAGTATTCTGTCCTCAAAAATTTCATATAGGAACACCATTCTTTTCCACTATATAAATACCGTCCTGGAATACTCTCCTATCTCTATTTTTAACTTTTGTAAGCTGCTCTATGTTCGCAGCTGTTTGTCCAACATCTTCAATATTACACCCAGTTATAATTATCTCCTTGCCTTTTACTTTTACCGAAGTATCACCAACTATCTTTGTCTTCCTCGGAGTTTTTTCTCCGAGAAAATTTTCAACTATAATCTCATCCCCCGATACTTTTATGCTCATCGGGAAATGAGAATATACTGCCCTCATCTTATACTCGAATCCCTGTGTGACTCCTTTTATCATGTTGTTTATATGAGAAGAGAAAGTCCCCACTAGAGCCTTTTGTGTTCTTCTTTCCTTATCCGCCCTTAATTTTATAGTATTATTTTCAAGGGAAATTTCTATTCCAGGATAGGTAAGCTCTCTAGAAATAACTCCCTTAGGTCCTTGGACTCTAACCGTATTACCTTCAAGTGTTACTCCAACTCCATCAGGAATTTTAATAGATTTCTCGAGCATTGTTCTGACCTCAATATACGTAGGCTAGTAATCTCCCCCCAATGCCCCTATTTTTTGCCTCCTCATGATCCATAACGCCTTCAGGAGTAGTTAATATTAAAATCCCAAATCCTCTAGCCGGTAGATAACGTTTTTCAAATTTTTCGAAATCATTTTTTCCAACCGGATATCTAGGCCTTATAACGCCGCAATCATTTATTTTACCTGCAAGTTTAACTTTAAACTTGCCGGCTCTGCCATCATCAATATACTCAAATTCGGTTATATAACCATGCTCTTGCATTACGTTAAGAACCTTTCCTATAAGCTTAGAGGAGGGCTTTATTATGCATTCTAAATTCCCGGTACGCTCATTGTTTTTTATATTCGATAATGCATCAGCGAGAGGATCAATCAACATTTTTTACACCTTTATTCATACTTTTTAAAACCTAGACTAGCTGCTACTTCTCTAAAACAGTGCCTACATATGTATAAGCCATAACTCCTTATGACAGGGCCGTGTGAACCGCATCTTCTACAACTTCTAGTACCCTTTCCCATTTTTGCCATCGATTCATTCCTCCACGGTTACGTTATAATTATTCTTTAAGAATTCTATCGCTTCCTCCCTTGTTACTCTATGGGACTTAGAAATTTTACCTGATCTTATTTTTCTTCTTTTAATCCTGAATCCTGGCCTCTCTAAAGTAAGACAAACGTCCATACCATAGATGCCTATCGCCGGATCGTATTTTACCCCGGGTAGATCAATATGCTCTCTAATTCCAAAAGAAACATTCCCGTATTCATCAAAACTGGAAGCCTTAATCTTATGTCCAATTGCTTTAAAAGCTTTTTCTAAAAAAACTTCTGCTCTCTCCTTTCTGAGAGTTACCTTACATGCAATAGGTAGTCCCTTTCTTATTCCAAAATTTGGGTTCGTGCTTTTTGCAAAATTTTTCTTAGGCTTCTGCCCGGTTAGCTTTTCAAGCAAAGTTTCTGCATTAGCGAGTCTTTCTCCTCCGGACCCTACGCCCATGTTCACTGTAACTTTATCGATTAACACTTTTCTCATTGGATTCATTTTGCTACCTCTGCTATGAAGGGTTCCTCTTCACCTATTACGAATACATAATCTTCTATCGTTTCGAACGATGTATCATCTACCTTTAGCTTAACTATATTCGGCTCAGGACTACGAGTTTTCTTTATTTCCTCTATTTTTGCTACTTTAGATCTATGACTTCCACCAGTAATCAATGCGATGCTTCCTTCTCTATAGTGCAAATGATTCGAGATAGTATTTTTATCTAAGTTTATAACCACCGTATCATTTGTTCGATAAATATCTTCTACGGGGTTTGTTGGATCACTAACTTTTATGAGAATATTCCTACCATCATGAAGGTTCAGCTGAATATGTCCCCCTTTGACTACCGTCTTATTAACAATCTTGCATAGTTTATACTTAGAATTTTTCTTAAGCAGTTTTTTAAGTGTTAACCTCCCCTTCTCATCTAGCAACACTATCCTCCTTTGCTTTATCTCAGGAATTTCAATAACATCCATGAGGCCGACTGGGAATTTGTAGTCTTTCCTCACAACCTTATCAACTAGAATTTTACCTTGATTTATGATTTTCTTAGCCTCATTACTGGTATTTCCAAGATGTAAATAATCTCTAACTAATAATAGAAGAGGGATAGACTCGTCCTTCCTATGAGGGCCTGGCCCAGGCTTTACAACCCACTTTCCTGCTTTTCGCTTTATCTTCCAACTTCTGGGACTAGCTAGCCTTTTAAGATGTTTTCCCATCACACTACCTCTCTAGTATCTTTCTTCTCTCTTCATCTTTTAAATCCAATTTCTTTATCATAAGATTTGAGGGATGCAAAGGATAAAAACGGTCGGTTCCGTCGGTCCTTTTCACAGTCGCTCCTTCAACATAGACTCTTCCTTTTTTTAATAAAACTTTTTCAACTTTTCCTTCATGCCCTGCAAAGTCCCCCCTCATTACCACCACAGTGTCCCCCTTCCTTACTCTTATAGAGCGTTTCCCATATTCCTCTCTCAGATCCTCGGATAGAAGTGCAGAGAGATATTTATATTTCTTGTGTAAAGGAGCTTTATAAAGCGCTTTTCTTTGTTTACTAGGCTTACTCGATACCATTTCTACACCTCAAATTATAATGCTCGCTATGCTGGCAAGCTTTGACCATCTTTCTGCGGCTTCTTTAGCTACTGGGCCTTTTACATCCGAACCTTTTGGTTCCCCTTTTTCATTTGTCACAACTGCAGCGTTATCCTCAAACTTGATTCTCATGCCATCAGGTCTCTGGTATTCCTTTTTCTGCCTTATAATAATAGCATGAACTTTTTGTTTTCGCATGTCTGGAGTCCCTTTTTTTACAGATACTACTACTAGATCTCCCACTCCTGCCTTCGGCAGTCTCCTTCGCACTCCTTTGTATCCTCTGACCGATATGATTTCTATCTCTTTAGCTCCAGAATTATCTACAACCTCTAATCGCGCTCCTGCAGGGAGGGCCCTTACAACATTCGCTTTTAAAGCCTTCATTTAGACACCTAACTTTTTTCTATTATTACAAAACTCTTCGCTTTACTTATAGGGCGGCATTCCATTATCTTAACTGAATCACCTATTTTAGCCCCAATGCAACTTGGATTATGGGCTAAATAGCGAGCTCTCCTTTTCTCATATCTCTCAAATTTAGGGAGGTAATGATAGTAGTCTCTCTGAACCACTACTGTCTTATGCATTTTGTCACTAACAACCTTGCCTTCTATAATCTGTCCTCTTACTTTTAGGGAACCATGAAATGGACAGTTTTTATCATCACATGTTCCATCAGGTTGTTTTACATCGATTCCTATTTCCATGCATTTTCACCCTATCTTCAGGTCTTCCTACTAAGGTTCTTCCATTTATTTTAACTTTTCCGTCCTTTAACCTAAACTCGAGGACCACCTCGCTCTTAGGTATCATCCACTCTTTTTTATTTTTGATTATAAGCATATTTTTTGTCTCGTCTATAACAATCCCCTTAATGCCTATCAGCGAGGGATTTGTTGCATTAACTATCCTGCAACGTAGACCTATTAGTTCGTGTCTTATCAAATTTTCTTTTGTGATATAAGTCATTATCTGACTTCTATGAGATCCTCAGAAAATCCCATTTTCATTAGGACTTCTTTCACTTTCTTTCTGTGGTCGCCTTGCAACTCAATTCTTTTGTCTTTGAAGGTACCTCCGCAAGCACATTCGATCTTAAGTTGCTTTACGAGATCTTTTAAATCAAAGTCTTTTTCATTGATTCCTTCAACCACTGTCATCAATTTTCCAAATTTCCGTCTTGTAGTATAAACATTTATTTTTTGGGCTTCTCTGGCAATGGCCTCGCAAACGCATAGCTCTTTTGGTAACCCACAAACCTCACAAACTGCCATTTATTTCTCCTTATGCCTTTTTAACGTCTGAATCCTTGCTATAGTCCTCCTTATTTCTTTTATCTTTCCGGGATTTTCAGGTACCCCGCCTGATGCTATTTTCGATCTCTCTTTTAGCAACTCATTTTTTAATTCCGAAATCTTTTCTTCCATCTCCGAAAGTGAGAGATCCATAATCTCGTCAGTCCTTAAGATTACCAATTCTTAATCAGCCTCCTCTTCCTCAAGCTTTTTAAGTTCTTCCTCAATTTTCCGTCGAGTAACTCCTTTCCCTGCCACAGGTATGCCTCTTCTTTTTGCCACTTCTTTTAGTTTTTCCCAACTCATACTGCTATAATCTTCCCCTTCTTCAACTTCTTTTTCTTCTACTTCCTTCTTTTTCACTTTCTTTCTCTTAAATTTCTCTAGTTTAATTTTCTTTTTAGGAGCTTCCTCCTCTCCAAGCTCGCTCTCTATTTCCTCAACTAACTCCTCGATTTCCTCTTTAGCGGATTTTACCTTAACTTCCTCCTCTTCTTTTCCAAGAAACTCTATCTCATCGGGAAGTTTTACCCCCGGAGGCATAATCTTTACTTTAACTCCAATGATGCCTGGCTTAGGAGCTGCCTGAGCTTGTCCTTCTCGGGTATAAAGAAATGCAGGTTCACCGCAGTGCTTTATATATCCATCGACAAATTTTAAAGATTTCGCTCTCTCGCCGGTTAGCTTCCCAGAAATCTCGATTTCAGCGCCCCTTGCTCCAGCATCCATTATCCTACGCAAAGTCGTATATGCCGCTCTTCTAAAATGTATACCTCTTTCAATGGCAGATGCCAAATTTTTAGCCATAACCGTAGGATTCAGCTCAGGGATCTCCAGTTCATTAACTTCAATCTGAGGGTTATCTATTTTATATTTCCTTTTCAATATGTTAGTTAGCTTCCTAATAGAAGCACCCTTCCTACCGATAACAAGTCCTGGACGCTGAGCATAGATAATTACTCTCGTCCCTAAAGGTGTCCTTTGGATGTCAATTTCGCCGCATCCCGCTTTTTCAAGTTCTTCTTTAAGAAATTCCTTTACTTCGAATTTTCTAATATTCTCTTGAATAAAACTCCGTTCTATCGCCACTGAATCACCTTTCTTCAAGTACCACTTCAATATTTGTTGTCAACGTATTATGAGGCGACGCTCTACCAAAAGCTCTTGGAAGAATACCTCTTATAACTCTTCCTCTTAAAGCGGAGATATGCTTTATGTAAAGCCTCTCTGTGTCTAATCCTTTATATTCGGCATTAGATCTAGCGCTTTCTAGGACTTTAAGTATATTTTCAGCTACTTTAACTGGGTATCTTCCCGCATACGCTTTAGAGAGTCCCCTACGATGAGCTAAACCTTTTTTATATTTTTTTATAGGTACAGGCCTTCTCATTTGGATAACGTCTTCGAGAAATTCAATAGCATCCTCTAATTTTTTACCTCGGATAGCCCAGCATGTTTCCACCGACCACTTCGGTGACATCCTAAGCTCTACTCCCATTGCCTTAGCAATCCTGCTTTCATCCTCTTGCTTATAAGAATATTCAAGTCTGCCCATACATACACCTTACTTGAGGGGAACATACAAGCTAGATTTAGTGGCGCCCATACCTGGGGCCCCATGAACTACTTTCTTTCTAGTCAATGCAAATTCTCCTAAATAATGACCTATCATCTCGGGCTTTATTTCAACCCTTTGAAACTCTTTACCATTATGAACCTCAATTGTCAATCCAACCATTTCAGGTAAAATCACCATATCTCTACAATGAGTTTTTAGTCTTACCTTTTTACCTTCTTTGAACTTTCTTATTTTTTCCAGTAACTTTTTTTGTCTTGGAGTGAAACCACGATTTAAAGACCTTCTCTGCCTAGCAGGAAAAATCCTAGATAACTCGGCCAGTGACATTCTTTGAAGTTCTTCTATTTCATATCCTCGGTATAAGAATTTTTTAGGCATTTCACTTCCTCCCCGCCCTCTTCGCTGCTATAAGACCTACTTTAGCTCCGGGAGGTAGATTTCTAGATACTGTAGTGGGCTTCCCGGGTCTTCTCGAACCTCCTCCATGAGGGTGATCTACAGGGTTCATGGCCACTTTTCTAACTATAGGCCAATATTTAGCTTTGGATCTTATCATATGCCACCGCTTTCCTGCTTTTAATATAGGTTTTTCCCTTCTACCTCCCCCCGCTACAATCCCTATAGTTGCTCTACAATCGGAATCCAGAGTTTTTAACTCTCCAGAAGGCATTTGAACTACTGTCCTTCCATCATCATGAGCAATAACGAGTCCATAGACACCAGAAGATCTAATATATTTTCCTCCGTCTCCCGGTATAGCTTCCACATTATTTACAGGGGTTCCTTCAGGAATCTTTCCAAGAGGGAGAGTATTTCCCTGAACTATTTCAGCTGCACCTCCAAACGAAATCTCGTCTCCAACTTTAATTCCTTCTACGGCTAATATATTGATTTTTTCATTATTCTCTAATAAAACTTCTGCAACTGGAGCCGTCCTTGCAGGGTCCTTAAGAATATCAACTATTTTTCCTTTAATTACTCCTTCTTTCTCTTTTTCATCGTATTTCTTGTGTAAAGCTTTTACTTTATATCTGTGAGAGGGTGCTCTAAACGTGCTCGTTCCTCTTCCTCGTCTTTGCGATATGATTTTTTTCCCCATTCTTATTCACCTTAGAATACGCCTATCCTTGTAGCTACTTCTTCAGCCTTGTACTCGGGTCTTAGTTTTACGTAGGCTCTTTTAATACCTTTTGGAGTTACTAGTGTATTTACTTTTTCCACTTTAACCTCATACAAACTTTCTACAGCTCTTTTTATTTGGTTTTTTGTAGAATTTCTAGCTACAACGAAAACTAACTTGTTCTCTCTTTCTATAAGGCTCATTGACTTTTCTGTCACATCCGGGTGGATCAATATATCATAGGGTTTCATTTGAACCTCTCCTCGATTTTCTTCAGTGCAGACTCTGTATATATAGTAAGCCTCCCGGGAGTAGCACCTGGTGCTAGGTGCTCTACACTAAGTTCATTTACTGTAACCACATCAACTCCGGGATGATTTCTCGCTCCATTCTTTATTCCTTTATCTTCAGATATCACTAATAGAGCACTTTTTTTAGTCTTATACTTCCGCCCCCTCATTTTTCCTTTACCAGCTCTTATCTTCCTTTCTTTAGCTCTAAGGATGTCCTCCCATACACCGAGTGTTATAAATACTTCTCTCGTCTCTTTAGCAGTCTTAAGACTTTGAATTTTATCCTCAACGATTAGAGGTATTTCAGGCAATTTTTCAATTTTATGTCCTCTCGCTTCAACTAGTTCCCTTTCTTTAGTCGCTGCTATAGCAGACCTCAAGGCCTTCCTCTTCTCCTTTAAGTTAATCTTTTTAACGATTTTCTTCTCTACAACGGGAGGATGCGCTACTCTGCCTCCAACTGCTTGAGGCACAAAAGCTGCCCGCCCGGCAGCATGATGTCTACTTCCTTTAACTCTCGGTACTCTTGATACACCATGCCCCGGACCCCACGAGGTTGCAGATGTCCTTTTTCCGGCTAATGGATCAACTCCTTGAGGTTGATATCTTTCAGACTGCACCGCTAAAACCGCTCTTTTAATTATATCTGTCCTGATATCCTCTAGAAAAACGCTGGGCAATTCAATCTCGCGCTTCTTTTTAGAATCGATAGAATAGACATTAACCTTCATTTTTATACGCCCTGCTTAGATTCCCTACTTATATATAATATCTGTGGTGGTCCTTCAGGCATTCTTGAAGGAGGCCTAATAGCCGGTCTCAATCTTACGAGCCTGTTTCTGGGACCAGGTATGGATCCATGTAACAAAAGATAATTACTAGAAACTACCCCATAACCTAAGAATCCTCCAAGAGGCGTAATTTCATCCTTCCCGGTACCTACTTTCAATATTCTTTTATTATACTCAGTCCTCTGGTGATAACCCATTCTACCGCTTTGCGGGACTGTCCACATCATGGCTGAGGGATGCCACGGTCCCAGAGTTCCTGCTGTCCTATGTCCTTTTCTTGTCTTCCGCGGTAGATGTTTTACCCCCCACCTCTTTACAGGGCTCTGGAATCCCTTTCCTTTTGTAATGCTGATGACATCAAGATACTCTCCTTCCTCAAAGACTTCAGAAACTGTGATATCTTTGCCTAAGTGCTCCTTTGCATATGCATATCCCTCTGTGACATTTCCGCTGACCTTATACTCCATTATCTCAGGCTTCTTCCTAGAGGCTCCGCTATTCCAAGGCTGAGTGTGGACAATCAGTCTTATCTCATCTACCGAGTCTAAAACGCTCTCAATATCACTAGCATTATGCTCAAATTTATTAGGAAGTCTAATAACTTTTGTCAAATGTTTAAGAGGTTTGGGTTCCCAAACCTCTGATATAACCTTTAGTCCAGTTGTATCCAAGCTATAAGCTCTTATCCCGCACACCCTGAGAGGAGGAGTTTCAACAACGGTGGCAGCTGCCTTAATTTCTTCCCCATAAGTTGGGCTATGAGGGAAGTCGTCTATCATAATTACATGCGTTGTTCCAGCTTTATAACCTGTAAAACCTTGCAATCTAACTCTATCTTCATCTACCCATGATCTGATCCTGGGTATAGGTGATACTGCCCTTTTTCTAGGGCTATACCCTAGTGACCCTCTTTTTGGGTGATGTGCACGTTTTCCCATATTTCTTACTCCTTGATTCTTAAATGTCTTAGACGATGTCTAAGAAAAATGAACGCCCAAGGTGGACTTTTACATCCAACAGTTGTTTACTCCTATATAAGGATTTCGAAAGTTACATATACATCTCTAGCTGGCATGCTTTGCACATTTCACTAGATGAAGGATTTCCACATATCTTGCAATTCATTATCTCTCTTAGCGAGTAGTTTTCTAGATACGGTTGAAGCTTTTGATAGCCTCTTAATATCGAATATTTTATCCCAGGATTCTCATTTTCAAGGAAATATATAATTTTCTTTATGTCTTCTCGGAAAGAATTTGCAGAATAAGGGCATTCCTCCAAAGGTGCATTAAATCCCTGTAAGGTTGCATATACTGCAACCTCTTTTTCCGGAAGCTCAGATAGTGGCTTTATTCTTTTAACAAATTTCTCATGATCAACAGATTTATGTAGTCTAATAAGCCTTTCTAAATCACCCCGGATATAGTTCATCATAATTGTTTGAACTTCATCGTCCAAATTGTGTCCTGTAGCTAGTTTAGAGGCTCCTAATTCACGGCTCTTATCATTTAACAATCTCCTTCTTAGAACCCCACAATTATAACATCCCATACTCTCTCTTTGCATTTCGTCCAACGTTTTGCCGAAGTATTCTCTGAAGGATAAAATATGTAGAGGAATATTATATTTTTTACAAAATTTCTCTGCGTTTTTTAAGGTTTTTTCACGATATCCCTTTATACCTTCGTCTACTGCTATCGCATATAAGGAAATTCCCATTCTTTCACCTATCTTATTTAGGAGATATAGAGCCGTTATGCTATCTTTACCGCCAGAAAGAGCTACGGCAATTTTTTCATCTCTCTCTAACATGCGGTATTTTTTTATAGTTCTCCTGAATTTGTATTCGAAATAGTCTTTAAAATGGGTTTCACAGAATTTTTGCCCACTATACCTCTGAAAGTAGACAGGTCGACCTCCACATTTATTACATCTCATATTTACCCCCCGGAGATAGCTGGGATTATCTCCACGCTATCTCTATCGTTGAGGACCTCCTCTTCAATACAGAGTTTTCCATTTCTTCTTATTAGCACCGTTTCTCTATTTATGCCTAATTTTTTTAGAAGGTCATTTATCGTAGAGCCTTCATCTAATATGACAGACTTTTCTTCTCTTCTTATCTTTACTGATACTTCCATGACAAAATGAATATATTTTACCTTAATACAAATATATGAAAAAGTTCTTAATTGTAGTTAGGTGATAAAATGTCTTTAGGTAAAAAAATACTTGTGGTCTTTTTAATAGTGATATTAGGTATCTCTGCGTTCATTGGATACACTTACCTAACAATTATTAAACCCGTTATGGGGCTGGAAATATATCCAGAAGGTATCGAACCAATTACTCTCTCCCCTTTAGTGTTAAATGTATTAATTTCAGTATATAACCCCGGAGAAGCCACTACTCTACCCTCTGCAGACATCAACATATACCTTAACGGAGAATATATAGGCTCTGGGATAATGAAGGAAATTAGCATAGCTAAAGGGGAAGAAAAAACTATCGAAGCTAGGATATCAATTACGAAAACTCTTTCAGAATTGCTTCAAATGACAACTACCGGCAATAAAATTGAAATAGATGGAAAGTTGCATACTCCTCTTGTTTCAATACCGATACCTAAGATCCCAATTCCAACGACTAAAGATTTCTCAGGTATACTAACAGCTGAAATTGGGCCAAATATGCCGAATATACCACTACTTATCGCTTCAATAGAGGAAAATCCTGAGATGACTTTGCAAGAAGCTATAAAAAATGAAAAAGTTATTTCTAGGGTTAAAGAAGAGTTTGGAAAAAATATTACAGAGGAAGAGTTAGCACAATTGGAGGAATCTCTACCTCCAGAACTTAAAAACATAACTATTGATGATTTGCTGAAAAACCCTGAGCTTCTACAGGAGTATACGAGTTATTTAGAACCTGAAACGCAATGAAGGTTTTTCCGCAAGACAAAAAAAGTGAGAGAGGCACATGAAAAGTGCCTCTCGCCTAGGGCGTGCTGGGAGTAACCCGCCTTCTGTTAAAGGCATCATTCGTCTAAGCGCTCTACCACTCGCCTCGTGCGGATGCTCATTGGCGATTGTTTGAGCTTGCATCCCCGAAGTTGGCCGTTTCACCATGCCCTGCGGACCTTCATGCTCTGCAATCATCATCACCGCAGGGATGTATCGTTTCTGCTCCAGAGCTAGGCCTCTCGGCCTCCTCTCTTACGAGAGGTCGGGTTCCGCAATGATGGGCGGAGTTTCCTCACCTGACTAGCAGGCGAAAGATGCCCTCCAGCTCGCCCTATACCCATAATCCAAAGTAACGAGAGTAAACTTCGTTGAGTTTATCTTTTTTCTATCACTTGTTTACTTAAAATAAAAGAACCATTAGGAATATCGCTATATATTATAATACCTGGCCCAATCATACAATTGTTACCTATCTTTTTACCGGAATTGATCATTACATTTAATCCCAATTTTGTATTATCACCTATAACGCATCCAAACTTTCTTCTCCCAGTATCGACTAGCTTTCCTTTTATTCGCATCATCACATTTTTACTATCTAAACGTAGGTTCCCAACCAAAGTCCCTGCGCCTAAATTGCAGTTTTTTCCTATAATTGAATCACCGACATATGATAAATGAGGGACCTTTGTGCCGTCCATAATTATAGAATTTTTTATTTCAACACTATTCCCTACATAGCAGTTGGAACCAATAGAAGAATAGTTCCTGAGGTAAGCATTAGGCCCTATAATAGAGTTTTCCCCAATATATACAGGGCCCTCCAAATAAGACCCTGACTTAATTATAGAGCCCTTCCCGAGAACCACGGTTCCTTTTAAAACCACATTTTCTTCAACAATACCTAGGATCTTTAAATCTTTTTTCCCCAAAATCTTTTTATTTGCATCTAGATAGCTCCACGGGTTACCAATATCAAGCCATTCTCCACGAACTTCAACGGCTTTAACTTTTTTACCTTCTTCCATTAAAATTTTAATAGAATCTGTAATCTCATATTCGCCTCTCTCAGACTTTGGGGTTTTTTCAATCGCATTAAAGATCTCAGGCGAAAAACAGTTTACACCAATACACGCTAAATTGGAGATATATTCTTTAGGTTTTTCTACAATTTTTTTAACTTTTCCATTTTCTAATATTACGACCCCATATCCTTCAGGGTTCTCTACTTTTTTGACACCGAGCGTAACCGCTGAATCGTGATTTTCAAGAACAGTTTTAATTACATCCACTGATACTATGGCATCCCCTGCTAAAACTAGAAAATCCTCATCAAATTTACATCTTCGTATCGCATCTGCAGTTCCTAGCTGAGTTTCTTGCAAAACATAATCGATAGAGAGACCTAATCTAGCTCCATCTTTAAAGTAGTCTCGGATACTATCCGCTTTATACCCTACTACTATTGTGATTTCTCCTATCCCTGCCTCCCTCATCGATTCTAGAATATACTCTAGGATAGGCTTTCCTGCTATAGGAAGCATCGCTTTAGGAGTATTATCTGTTATAGGCTCAAGTCTCGTGCCTTTACCTGCTGCGAGTATTACGGCTTTCACTTTGCATACCTAACTAATTTTCTTCAAAGCAGTTTTAATTTCCTTTTTAACCATTTTTAAAAGCTCTTGAAGCCTATCGTTGGACTTCGCCTCTACAGTTGCCCTAATTAAAGGAGTTGTATTTGACGGCCTCAATAAAAACCATCCATCGCTATAGCTTACCTTAACACCATCAGTAAGATCTACAGGCAAGCCTGAGTTTTTATAAGTATTTATAAGTTCATCTATCACTTTGAATTTTTTTTCATCCGGGCATGGTATATTTTCCATTACTTTAGGATAACTAGGGATCTCATCGACCATCTCAGAGAGTTTTAATCCCCATTCAGAAAGTATCTCGCCCAGTTTTAAGCTTACAACAATAGGGTCATCGAAGGTATAAAATTCTGGAAAAAAGTAGTGTGCACTTGTTTCCATTGCAAAAAGCGCATTATATTTTTTAATTGCTTCCGCCACGAATACATCTCCTACTCTGACTCTTTTTACAGTACCACCTGCCTTTTTAATCTCGCTTTCAACTATCATAGAGCATTCCATGTTTGCTATAATAATACCCTTCTTTTTCTCAAGTATCCTTTTTGAGATTATTATTCCTATCTTCTCGTTTTGCACAACCCTACCCTTATCATCTACGAATACAACCCTATCTGCGTCGCCATCATAACCTGCCCCAAAATCTGCTCCTGTAGCGACTACTGCTTTCATCAAGTCTCCGAGATTTTTTTCATTCGGCTCAGAGGGTCTTCCAGGAAAGGTTCCATCCGGATAACAATTTATTGTTGAAACTTTTGCTCCAAATTCTCTGAAGATATATGGCGCAATCAGAGATGCTGCTCCATTACCCGGGTCAATGACCACCTTGAATTTCTCATATACTGGGTTAAATTTGCTTAAAATATAGTCTGAGTATTCTCTTAGCGTTTTTTCAGGATTTATGTATATTATTCTACCTACATTCTTCCAATCTGATAGCTTGAACTCCTCTTTTAGAAAGATATTCTTAATTTCTTCGTTTTGAAATGTATAGCCCGTGCCATCAGGATGCCTAAATCTAACGCCATTATACTCAGGAGGATTATGAGAAGCAGTTATATATGCTCCGGCATCATAGCCCCCTTGCCAAATCTTAAAGTTTGCTGTCGGTATCGGTACCAACCCTGTCGAGTAGACATCGCAACCTGTCGCAGATAGACCTGATATAAAAGCATTTTCCATTATAAGGCTGCTTGTCCTAGGGTCACGGCCCACTAATACCTTACCCTCTCCCTTTAGATACGTTCCAAACGCAATTCCAATCTTCGCTGCTATTTCAGGCGTTATTTCCTTATTAAAGATGCCCCTCACATCATAGGCTCTGAATATATACTCCATATCATGCACCAAACTTTTCAGATTTATTCATAAAATTCAATAGGATAGGCATAAAATTTGTTCCTACTATCCATCCTAAGCCTCCCTTAGAATTTGCTCTTTCGCTAAACTTATCTACTTCGTCAGTCCTTACTTCAGGGCCACAAATTGTAATAGGCACGGGATCACCTGTATGATCTCCAAAGCTACATGGTGTCGTATGGTCCGCTAGTACAGCAACATAATTTTCCTGCGAGAAATCCAAAAAAACTCCTATCGCCTCATCTATTTTTTCTATTATCTCTACTTTTTTTCGAGGGTTATGGTCGTGCCCCGCCTCATCAGCTTCTTTAATATTCATTAAGAGGAAGTCTACCTTTTCAAGTTCTTTTAGTGCCCTTGAACTTCGCTTAAGATAATTTAAATCCGCATTGATTATATTCATTCCCACCGACTTTGCTATTCCCTTTATTATAGCAGTAGTAGCCATGCATGAGCCGGAAATCCCGTATTTCTCCGTTATGGACTGCAATTTTACAGCAGCCCCACATCCTCTGAGTAGAAGCATATTAGCCTTCTTTCCGCTAAGAGCTTCTTGTACCTTTTCGGTGAATTCATTAACTAGTTGCGCTGTTCTTTTAGCCTCTTTTGAATTATCGAGAGGCTTCACTTTCTCAACTTTTTTATTGGGGTAATGCGGATCAGAGTCAGAAACCTTATAACTTAAGCCTCTACCACGTAACACTAGTGCTCCCCTGTAACTTAGAGATTTAAAAATAATTTCAACGCCAGGTAGCGTAAGAGTATTTATTATCTTAGCAAGCTCCGTCGTATCTTTTATTCTTCCTGCCCTCCTATCGGTTACTACCATGTTTTCATCTATTGTGGCAAAATTACATCGGAATGCTATGTCTCCGGGTTTTAGTTCAATGCCTAAACCGGCTGCTTCAAAGGGGCCTCTACCTGTATACACTTTAAAGGGATCGTAACCCAAAATAGCTAAATGAGATGTATCAGAGCCTGCCCTTATCCCAGGACCGATTGGATGCATAGTCCCATTTATCCCCCGCGCAGCAAGTTCATCCATATTAGGAGTCCTCGCTACCTCTAGCGGCGTTTTTTTACCAAGTTCTTCTATTGGCCTATCCCCCATACCATCACAGATCACTACTAGAGCCTTCATACAGAAAAAGATTGGAAAAGTGTAACTTAAAGCTTTTCTAGAAACATATAAATTGATCACCTATACCCTCTTAATTTAGATCAAAAGATATACATATAATCCAGCGATGCTGCCTGCGAGAGTCGATAGAAAATTAACGGAACCGTTTCCTATAAGACCTCTTCTCTCGAAAACAGCGCCTAAAACGCTATCGACAGTGAATCCGAATGTTCCACCAATTACTGCGACTAAAATTGCGGTCTCAAAACTAGCTAACTTTAGTATCCAAGCGGTCAGCCCTATAATAAACGCACCTAGGATACCCGCAAAAGTTCCTAATATAGTAACTCCCCCATTGGTGCCCGGTGGTACTTTTTCTAATGTAGTAATTAACAATGGCTTTTTTTTACTTAATACTCCTATCTCAGAAGAAAGAGTATCACCTGTAACTGTGGCTACAGCAGCAATATAACTTGCTGCAATCGTAGATGCTAAGAGGTCAGAGTCCTTAATATACCATATAACAGCAAAAGCGGTAGGCACAAGACCGTTAGCAAGTACGTGTGTAATGCTTCTTTTACCGCTATTTGATTCAGAGACTCTTATGGCGCTTTTGAAACTGTACCTAAATCTCGTTGCAATATACGCGGTAAACAGAAAAACTAGTAAAAGAATAAGCCAGTCGAAACCAGCAAAATAAACTATGACTAGCCCGATATATGTAGCAGCTAGAGTACCTTTTAAGTCAAGTATGCCTTTTTTATATACCACTACCCCTAGCACGAGGCAAATCGCCAGCCATAACATAATTCTACCTATGAATTAGGCTGAAGCTGATTCTAAAACTTTAACTTTTCTAACTTCAACTCTCTTTAAAGGATATATCTTGCTGGCAGCTCTATACATGTTTACGGATAGCCTGTTTTGGATGATCTCTTGAATTAATAAATCTAAGTCTTTTTCCTCTGCTTCCTTCTTGACTAAATCAGACATTACTCTTCTAATAGCCTTTTCTTGAGCTGTTTGAACCCTACCTATAGCAATTGCTATAGTTTTTACCCTAAGTTTCCATCCATCTTTCGTAGTTACATCGACAACTCCTTCTACTCTAGTGCTTTTCCTTCTTATCTGGCTTCTCATATACTCCCTAGATAATGCATGACCCTTAAAAGCCGTGTATGCTTGGTTTCCCTTGACATCGGTTATAACAAATTTAAGCTTAATGTGCTGCTTTGTAAAATCTCCCGCCAACTCTCTCATAGTTGTTTCAACTGTTCTTCCTATTAGAGACGAAGGATCACTCGCCAGAGTTTCTCCTATCTTTACTTCTCCAAAGCCCTTAGGGGCTAATATTTCATACCATCTTTTTGTTTTCCAAGTATCTACTCTTCTTCTAGCTCTAGCCATTCAACTCCTCCATCTTTAACAAGAAATTACTATAAAAAGATATCTGTTGATTCAAATTTAATAACTTCTTCCCACCTGAATCATATTTCTAGAAGTTCTGCCACATCCTAGACAAACCCCATCTTTTTTTTCGTCCACTATCCCGAGAAAATCTGCATCTATCTCATCTTCGATAATCTTTCCACACGCTTCATCGCCGCACCAACCCAACCGCACAACTCCCCTACCCTCTTTTATGATCTTCCTCGCGTTTTCTAAAGAAGTAGCTTCATATATTTTTTTCTTAAATTCGTCCCACGCCCTTGCTTTTAAGTTATCGGTTATACTAGCTAGTATCCTCTTTACACTTTCTTTAACATTCTCCCGGGAAATCGTGGTTCTCTCCATGGTATCTCTCCTTACTACGGTTACTTTTCCTTCTTCAATGTCTTTTGGACCCAGCTCTATTCTAAGAGGTACTCCTTTAATCTCCCAGTCAAAATACTTGCTTCCAGGCCTTATATCTCTGTCATCTACATGAACTCGTAGGTCTTTCAGCTCTTCCTTTAATTTAACGACTTCTCTATCCACTTCATCTTTCTTGTTTTTATACCATATAGGTATTATAACACACTGGATAGGCGCTACTTTTGGTGGAATACAGAGACCATGATCATCACCATGCGTTACTAATAACGCGGCTATTACTCTATCTGAGATTCCATAACAGGTTTGATAAGCATACTGCTGGTTACCCTCAGAGTCCTCGAATTTTATGTTAAAAGTCTTTGCAAAGTTTTGACCTAAATTATGCACCGTTCCGATTTGCAGGGTTCTCCCATCCGGAAAAATAGTATCAAATGCCATCGTATACACAGCGCCGGGAAATTTATCCCAATCCGGCCTTCTAATGACTGAATAAGGTACACCAAGTTCATCAAAAAAATTCTTGTAAATTTGAATAGCTTCCTCAATCTGTGCCTCTGCACTCTCCATACTTTCATGTACAGTATGAGCCTCTTTGAAAGTTGTTATTTCCCTCAGCCTAATTAGAGGACGGGTATGTTTTGTTTCATATCTAAAAACATTTACAATCTGGTAGATTTTTATAGGAAGGTCTGCGTGTGACCGAACCCAAACTAAAAACATAGGATAAATAGCTGTCTCAGATGTGGGTCTCAAAGCCAGCTTGACATTTAGAGGCTCCCTACCCCCATGAGTAACCCAAAAGACTTCATCCTCAAATCCTTTTATATGCTGGGCTTCTTTTGCAAACTCATGTTCGGGTATTAGTAGTGGAAACAATGCTTCTTGATGACCTGTCTTGTCTAATAGCTCCCTAATCACGTCTAACACGTATTTCCTAACTTTGAAACCATAAGGGAACCAGACATAAAGCCCTTTAACAGGATACCGGATATCTAATATCTCTGCTTTTTCAATTATATCGTTGTACCACTCGCTGAAGTTCCTATTCATTTTCTCTCTCATGGAAACCCCTGTTAACGGTAGTAAGTATAAAAAGTTGTTGTTAACTAAATGGTAAAATTCTCAAATTTTTAGTTTAATTATAGGTTTAGCGATTAGTTGTCTTAATTAGCTTTTACTACCATAAATATTTTTATTACAAAATGTTACTAAAATATTTGAAGGTGTTAACTGATTATTAAAATAACAGAAAGTAAGAAAAAGGAGGTGGTGTCTTATGTTTAGAAAAAAAGATACCAACATTATACCCCGAGAAATAGGAGGCAACATAATGATGCGAGAGTCATTAAGCTTGTGGAACGAGTTTGACCGATTATTCAAAGAGTTTAGGAGAAGCGTTGACGAGTTGCTTAGACCTTTTAACGTGGGTATAGAATCAGCCGACTCTACTAGAGTACCGGCTATGGATATCGCTGACGTGGGAGACAAGTATGAAGTAAAAGTAGAGTTGCCAGGGATTCCTAAAGAGGACATAGACATCAAAGTGACGCCTTATAGCCTAGAGATCTCTGCTGAGCATAGTGAAAGTAAAGATGAAGAAGGTAAAAACTGGATTCGGAGAGAGCTGTCTAGTAGGAGATATTACCGAAGCATCGAGCTACCCGAAGAACTAAAGACAGACGATGTAGAAGCCGAACTTAAGGAGGGGATACTTACAATAACTCTACCGAAACTTGAGCCCAAACCAGAGTACAAAGCCAAGAAGGTAAAAATAAAATAAACTCTTTCTTTTTTTAAACTATTGTCGCTGGTAGAATAGCGTCTCTAAGTCCTGGACCTATCCCCAGTATAAAAAATAAGAATTTAAAAATTTTATATTGCTGAGAAGCCCCCCTCACGTTTCCTTTTAATTTTTCATCCCGATACCACTTTTCTAAAAAATAGATTGCAAGTAGAGCCACTAGTATTTTTAAAGGGATCATTATAAACGCTGTTCCTGTAGTCTTTATGAAAATATCTGGTAAAAGATGTTCCTCCGAAAAATGATAAAAATCAATGCCTAAAAAAGTTGCAGACCCATCAAGGAGATGAGCGTAGATGATAGCAACATTATCTAACTTTCTAAAAACTCTTGTTTGATTAGTAAAGGAAGACAAAAGGTAAATAGCAAGCGTTATACCAAATGCCAAAATGAATGGATATAATATTCTTTCTCCTCTTACAATAAACTTTGAGAGATTATAAGAGGTGAACAATGCAGCAAAAATCCCAATTAGTAAGGGGGTATACCAATACTCTATCTTAAAGCGTGTTTCGATCACGAGTCCAATAGCAATGGCAATTAGCCCAAGAGTTATTGAAGTGATATAAACTCCGGGAGTGATATTCCACAGCTGGTTTCTTTCATACATCCCTACATCTGCAAGCATCCTTAATGTAACGCCAAAGACTATGTAAGGGGCGGCAGCCCATAAAAATCTATTATCGAATTCTATCCTTTTGAATATGAACCGTGAAAATCCCCATAAGATAAGCAAAAGAATTCCCAAGTATATTACATAGTCTTGAACCGTGTATTCCGCCATAAGAGCGGAATTAAAAGGAAACTTAATAAACTTTGTGGAGAAACTTTCATCGATGAATTCTAAAATGATGCAACTACCTAGAATAGTGCTGGTTGAAAAGGGTGCTATTGACAAAATCGGATCTGTTTGTACAGAACTAAAACTAAATGAGAGAGCCTTAGTGATCTCAGATCCTATCACTTATGAAATAGCAGGTAAAGAAGTAGTATCACTTCTACAAGCAAGCCACGAATTAAGGAGTCATATAATTGACAATGCAACTGTGAGAGAGGTCAAAATAGTCGAACAAATTATTATAAAGGAGAACATAGATTTCATAATCGGAGTAGGTGGGGGTAAAGTCATTGATGTTGCAAAGCTTGCTTCAAAACAGTGCCACAGAGAATTTATCAGCGTTCCTACAGCAGCCTCTCACGATGGGATAGCCTCCTCTAGAGCATCGATTAAAAGTGAGAGTGGGTCTGTTTCTCTTGAGGCTCATGCTCCAATAGCAGTCATAGCTGACATAGCGATAATAAGAAAATCCCCTTATAGGCTCTTAGCAAGCGGCTGTGGTGACCTTATATCAAAATACACCGCAATAAAAGATTGGGAACTTGCCCATAAAATCACAGGAGAGGAAATTAGCGAATACGCTATTTCCCTATCTAATATGACGGCCAAAATAATAATGAAAAACAGCCGTAAAATTAAGAATAGAAGTGATGATAGTATCAAAAAAGTCGTAACGGCCCTCATTTCTTCAGGAGTTGCAATGAGTATAGCAGGATCATCTAGGCCGGGGAGTGGCTCAGAACATAAATTTAGCCATGCCCTAGATATGATAGCGCCATCACCCGCTCTTCATGGGGAACAATGCGGAGTTGGCGCAATAATGATGATGTATCTTCATGAAGGAAATTGGGAGAAGATAAGAAAAACCCTGAGCACTCTAGGTGCCCCAGTAAACTCCAAAGAACTAGGAATAAGAGAAAAGTATATCGTAGAAGCTTTATTAAAGGCAAGAGAGATAAGGCCTCATCGTTACACTATACTTGAACATAAACCGTTAGATAGAGAGTCTGCCATTACTTTGGCAAAAAATACGGAGGTAATATGATTACCTTGATTGACTCTAAGTCCGCAAAGAAAGGATACGAATTTATCTACCTTGGAGTAGCTGACGAATGCAGTAAATGTAGGCTATTGAAAGCTTGCACTGAAAATCTTGAAAAAGGTAGGAAATATAGAGTTGAAGAAGTAAAAGAGATAGAACATAAATGCCCTCTATATGGAAAAGTTAAAGTGGCACAGGTAGTGGAGGGTGATGTCCTCTGTGCTATAAATGAAAAACAAGCCTTTACTGGAGCTAAACTTGATTTCCATCCCACTGATTGTGAAGAAATATTTTGTGAGAACTATACTTATTGCGCCCCTGAAGGACTAAAAGACGGCGATAAATGTAGAATAACCGATGTTAGAGATACTCTGGAATGTAAGAAGGGAAATAAAATCACATTAGTCAGTCTGAAGAGGCTTCTTTAGTATCAGAGTCCTCTTTTCCGGGTTTCTCTTCTTTCTGTTTTTTAAATACCTCTAAGAAATCAACTTCTTCAATCCCATCTATATATCTAAATATATCTCTCACAAGAGAATGTTTTCCAATTAATGCTTCATTACGGTATTTTACGTTTTCAGCCAATGTAATCGTGGCTTTTTTACCATCAAGATTTATTTCATGCTCATTAGGATCAGCGTAAGGGAAATGGTATTCCAATAAAAGTCTCACTTTCTCTTCTGTTTTGTTTACCTTTTCCTCTACCGTAACCTCGTATTCTAATACTTTTCCTGCCAACTCATAATTAAAATCTACTCTCACCCTACCTCCACTAACGCTTTGAACTTTGCCGACTTTCCCTTCAGTTTCCACCCTCATCCCCGGATAGGGCTTTAAGCCTTGCTTTTTAAAGTCTTTTAATGGAATAACCTTAATAAGCTTAGGATCCCTGAGGCCGTAACCTTTTTCTGGTGGAATCACTACAACCTTTCTTTCCCCAACCTCCGCTCCAACCAGGGCCTCGTCTAAGCCCTTTATAACATGGCCTGCTCCTATGACTATGGGAACCGCCTTGAAGCTTATTTTTTCCTCATATATCCCATGCTCTTTTGCTACCTCTTCTAGCGTAGTATCGAATACTTTCCCACTTTCTTTAATTTTACCTGTGTAATTTATTCTAACGAAGTCACCTTTTTCCAATACCATTTTATCTTCCCCTTCGCAGATACCATCCACGGTCTTTGATATTTCTAATAGAGACTTGAGTTCCTCCCTTTACCTCGCCAATCGCCAATGCGTCTCCAAACTTATTGAGAATTATACACCTTTCACCTTCCTTTAGCTTAGGAGACGAAACGATTGAGTTAGAAAAAACATCTCTACCATATAAAACTAACTGTTCGGCTTTATCATCTATAATTATCTTCTTATTTGCAAAAGGAGCGAATAGATAAGCTCCTTCCAAACTAAGCTCAAATCTATTCTTCCTTATTTCCCCTATGAAAAGTCCAGCACAATATGGCTCTTTATTCATTTTTTCAATAATCTTAACAGTCAACTTGTTAGTGGCAAATACTTCTTTTCTACCGGAAGAAATAATAAGCTTCTTTCCTTTCAGAGCAGTATCCACATTTAGTCCGTAGTCTTTGCCTGCCTTTCTAATTACTTCTCTTTCTAAATTGTTTAAAGGACGAAATTTCATCTATTACTTCTCCAAAAATGACTACTAGTTAGAGAATTTCTAGGATAGTTCTCAAAAATTAGATTTAAGTTGCTGTTTTCCTTCTTACTCTCTCCATCGTCTCTTCGAAATCCTCAGATTTTGATTCTGAAGCTCGTTCAATTTTAACATTTGGTGGTGTAAGGATCAAATGATACTCACTAAGCCCGGCTATATCCCCGCCCATAGAAATACAAATATCCTTCATTTCATCTACCGCGTGTCTGAGTTCATTCATACTGCGTTCTGCTAACGGCTTTATGTCCATTATCACTATATTACCCTCGCTTAACTCTCTCGCAGCAACATCTATATCTGCAAAACCCTTGAGTTTGAAAACTTTAACATATCTAGCAGGAATCTCAAATTGAGCCGCTCCTTCTGGTATTTCCAGCTCTGCATAATCATCTCCCACTTCTTCTGGCTCCTTCGGAGTGCTGCTACCTGATAATTTTCCAAACCAATCTTTGATTCCCATGAGCAATCCTCCTTATTTTCTTACTACATTTCTAGTTTATGCATTTTTATACTTTTCTACAAATAGCAACAGAGGACTGAGGGGAAATAAAAGGCGCTCACAATTCTAGATTCCAAATAGAATCACCTATGTAATGAAGATTCTCTACACATTTCCCCTTATCTTTTAAGCTAAATTCTTCAGCGTCCCAGAGAGATTTACCTATTGCCAGAGGCTTTCTATAATTTTCTTCATTGATCACAACAAGGTCCCCTTTCCTTATATTTTTATCAAAGTCAACTACGCCGGGGCGCATTATATCTGCTCCATTTATTATATAGGGTACCGCGCCTTTATCAACTGTCACATACATATGCTCTATATTAATTTTTAAAGCTCCTTTAACAGTTGGAAAAAATCGCCCTTCAATTTTAAAAATTACGGGCTCTCCTGCGTATAAAATTAGAGTAACCCCTACATCTGTTTCAACTACCTCGATGCCTCTTTGGATTAATTTTGAGAATTCAGTAGAAATTCCCTCTAAATTTGATTGGATTTTATTAATCATATCTTTTCGAGCAAAATACCGTTTTTTTATCTTCATCCTACGACTCACATCCTACCGACAGATTTAAATACATTTCCGACTTAGAAGAATTCCTACTCTAATTAAATAGTGCAGGTGAAATGGAAATGGCAGCAAAGCGGCCCTTAGATGTATTGCATAATTCGCTAGACTCTCAGGTTTTAGTAGGATTAAAAGGGGGAAGAGAATATAGAGGAATACTTAAAGGATATGATGTACATATGAACGTAGTACTCCAGAACGCTGACGAGCTTAAAGATGGTAATGCTTCTAGAAGACTAGGAATGGTTATTATCCGAGGAGACAACGTTGTCTTTATATCCCCTTAAAGGACCATTTTTTCAGCGATGCTTATAATCCTCTCTATGAACTCTAGAATCCTTTGACCATTCTCGGTGATCTTAGTTTGCTTTCCAAACCGTGTAAGATGTCCTTTGGCGACAAGTAGTTCAATTGCATCATAAACTTCAGTCACATCGTACCCTCTTTTAACTAGTTCAATGCCCCTGTGAAGCTCTCCGTCCTCATGATGCTTTAAAACCAGATACACCATGTGAGGCTTTACATTTTGCTCGTAGAGTCTTCTTAATATGTCATAAACCTTCCCCTCGTCCATATTATTATTTTTACACAAATTTAATTTATATTTTTTCATAATATGCTAATCGGTTCCACAAACCTTAAATACCCACAATGAAAATTCTTGCCTTCGTCAAAATCTGGCGGTGATATAATGTCAAAAGGAACACCTTCAAAAGGAAAAAGGAATAAGCGCCTACATATAAGGTGCAGAAGATGCGGGAAAAATTCTTTTCACGCCAAACATGGGTATTGTGCATCCTGCGGATTTGGAAGAACCAAAAAGTTGCGTAAATATGCCTGGAACAAAAGAAATCATTGAGGATAGGTCTTCATACCGCCTTATCAAACCTAGAGATAAGTGCGGTGTTGCGGGGGTATATTCGCGTTCTGAGCAGGATGTTTCCCCTTATCTCTTTTATTCTCTGCTGTCTTTACAACATCGGGGTCAGGAATCATGTGGTATAACAACTTATGATGGGTCTTTTCACACTGAAAAAGGCATGGGCCTTGTCACAGAATTTTTTGATCTTAAAACTCTTGAAAGCCTTAAAGGTTATGTGGGTATAGGGCACGTGAGGTATTCTACCACGGGGGAGTCTAGAATCGAGAATGCACAGCCTTTTGTCGTTAGGCACTCTATGGGAACATTAGCGATATGCCACAACGGAAATATAGTGAATTCTATGGAGTTACGTAGAAAACTCGAAAAAGCTGGGCAAGCATTTATATCAACCTCAGATACTGAAGTAATCGCCCATCTGATAATTAGAGAATATGTAAAGTCTGAGGATATCGTATATTCGATAACAGAAGTAATGAAAAAGCTTGTAGGATCCTACTCCCTCGTTATCCTAACAGACGATAATTTAATAGCAGTTAGAGATCCTCTGGGAATAAGACCTCTATCTCTCGGAAAAAACGATGACCTAATAATGATATCCTCAGAAAGTGTTTCCTTTGATGTATTGGGTGCAAGAATTTTGAGAGATATAAAACCGGGTGAGATAGCTTTAATAGATGGAGAGGAAATTAAAAGCATCCGTGCGTTTAAGCGTAGTAGAAAGGCTTACTGCATGTTTGAGTACGTATACTTCTCTCGTCCAGACTCTATTTTGAATGGCATTCCCATATATGATGTAAGGGAGAAGATCGGTAGAATACTCGCAGAGGAAGACGATATAGATGCTGATTTCGTTTCGCCAATACCTGACTCTGCAATTCCTTTTGCCCTCGGCTATTCAAATGCCTCAGGCATACCTTATCGAGAAAGTTTGATAAGGAACAGATATGTAGGTAGGACATTCATACTGCCACATCAGCAAGCGAGAGAGTTGGCGGTTAGGCTAAAACTGAATCCCATGGCCTCAGAAATCGAAGGGAAGAATATTATTATTTTTGATGACAGCATAGTACGGGGAACCACTTCCAAAAGGATAATCAGCTTATTGAGGGAAGCTGGTGCAAAGGAGGTACATATGAGAGTGGGATGCCCGCCGATAAAATCTTTATGTAAACTAGGAATAGATATGCCCACTGATAGGGAACTAATCGCTTCTGGGAGAGATGTTGAGGCTATTAGAAAGATAATTGGTGCGGATTCCTTAAAATATTTAAGTATAGAAGGGTTAACTGAAGCTATAGGACTACGAGAAAATGATTTATGCATGGGATGCTTAACCGCAAAGTATCCTGTAGAAATCCAAAAATTCGAACAGGTCCTACTGCCATCCTTTGTAGACCGAGAACTGAGTAATAATAATCGGTGAAAATTCAAAAATGGGCCCGTAGCTCAGCCTGGAAGATCGCTCGCTTGGCATGCGAGAGGCCCCGGGTTCAAATCCCGGCGGGTCCACTACTTTCATTTTCTTATTTTTAATGTCGTTTTCTAATCATTTTTAGAACTGTGAATGCAAAGTTCTATTAGTAGCTTAGGGAATAAGTTAAAAAAAGTATGAGCAATTATTACGAAAGAGATGAAATATAAGAGACATTCCTTATTGGTATTATCATGTATTTTTTTAATTTTAATGCTCGGATGTGTTGGAGAAAGTCCAATTAGCCAACCCCCTGCCGAGGAAATAGATGAAACTAATGCAAATTATCCCGCGGAAAGACCCTTAATTTCACTTGGCGCAGAATATAACTTCGGCTTAGAAGACCTCGACCCATACATCATCGGAGATGCAGAAGGATGGTTTGATGAACAAACGGCAAAAGGAATAAATATAATTTCTTTTTCGCCCTTTGACCTCGAGGGTTACATGATATTTGACTCTCCCGCACTCAGAGAAGCTGGCTTTAAACTTGACCCGGAGTATCCAAATCTTCTCTCAGATATTCTAAGCGAGGCTAAAATGCATAACATGACCGTCGTGCTTATGATTGAGGGCATAGCACATATAATAGGGGACATGATGCCTTATTCTGAGGAAATAAAGAAAGAGAAACTTATACCAAAACTTGTGGAAAATCTAATAAGAGATATCGCAAATCTTGCAAAAAAAGAAGACGTGGACATTTATATTAGCGAAGAAGCTTTTGAAGAAGAATATATTGACTCTATTGCGAGGGCTTCTAAAACTTATGGTGTAGGATATATGCACTTTTTTGAGGATCTTAAATGTAGAGCAGATGTCTTTATTTCTGAAGACTACGCCTATTACCCGAGAAATGCAGAAAAAGACCCTAAGGACCGAGCATATCTCCAAAAACTCTGGAAACTTGGAACATATTACGGCGAACTTGGAAACCTAAACGTAATGTATGCTACGGCAAAAGGATGTGGTATAGAGGCACAAACCCTAACAGCAGGCGGCTGGGGTCTAGGACCGAGAACTCATCAGAATATAGCCCTCTTCCGGAGTGTACAATATGGTCCAAGAACATATTATTTTGTAGTGGCTGAAGGCGGTGAAGGACCTATTTATGGAGAAGAGGTCGAATATGTAGAAAACTATAACTTTAAAGAACGTTTACTGCCCCTCCTCGAAGAGTTTGGTAGGAAAAAATCAGATCCACTAAAACCGGTTGCTAATCTAATTATAGACGAGCCTAAAAAAGGAGAGGATATTATAGATTTTTATAATCAAGCTTTTTTATCCTCTATGAGTGCAGTAACAAATTCGCTTTTGGCATCTGGTTATGATATTGTAGTTACAGCACAACCCGTAATAAATGCCTCATTATATTATGTGTTCTCGGCAGGCGAAATATTCGATGAAATGCAGGATTTACCCTTACAGTTAGCTGCTCTCTCAAAAAGCAATGTGCCAGTTTTTTATCAGGTTGCTGGAGGAATCCCGGATATGCCACATTGGAATATTGTTACCTTAGCCTTAGGTATTTCAAGAAAATATACTCCAATTTCCAGCGCTGCTTCTTTTGATCCTATCCCAAGATCTGTGCTCGCAGTTTTCCCCTTGGGAGAATACAAAATTAAATATAGAGGCTATAGCTTTGAGTTCTGGAACAAAGATGATGCTGGAACGTTTAATGTAGGTCACTACCTTAACTACATCAATCCAGAGGAGCTTGACGAAAGCGTAGATGTTCTTTTATCAGGTTTTACCGCAAAAGATGGAGATAAAAAATTTGATGATAAAACTGCTTTAATATTAAGGCATGGGAATGTCTATTTTGTGAATGGCGGGTATTTACATTTGGATGCTTCCACCTTTCTAGCGAATATTATGGCCGAAACCAGGGGATCACCTGCTGTTTATAATAAACCTTCATATGGCTACTTTACAAATGGAGAAACACGATCCGCCTTCTTTGCACCATATGAGGTAGAGATAGACATTAACTTGCTTGGGGGAGATAAGGTTATAGAATTTGATGAAAATGGTGAAAAGGTATATGATTCCAAAGTTAAACTTGAAAATAGCAGGCTGACTGGGAGGTTGGGGAAGTATCACTTATTAGTAGTAAATTAAGTTAGAAATTTTTTAGCATGTCATTAAAGATTTTTTTATTTAAGAAGATTGAGAAATAAAATGCATCCCCTAGCAGAGGGGGGAGCTTTACATCACCTAGCACTTGTTCATTAAGCCTTAGGTAGACGGGGTGGGAAGATGGAGGTTACTGGAATCATCTTCGCAGGGGGGTATGGTAAGCGCCTTTTGCCTTTGACTAACGAAACCCCTAAACCGTTGCTAGAAATTAAAGAAGGCTATACTATTCTAGACAAACAGATCCTTGATTTCAAGTACGCTGGGATAGGAGAGGTATTCTTGCTCGTAAGCTATCTTGAAGAGAAGATAAGAGAGAGGGTAGGAAAAGAGCGTTTTGGAGTTAAAATAAAATACCTTACAGAAGAAAAGCCTATGGGTACTCTTTGGGCTCTTAATAACGCCTTACAGGATATTGATAATGATGTTGTAGTGAGGAACGGGGATGTTGTTACTGATATAAACATCAAGAACTTGGTAGATGTAGCTAGAAAGAATGATAGAATAATGACTATCGCTATTACACGAATGCAGAGCCCCTACGGAATAATAGAATTTAACGATAGAATTATCACCTCTTTCAGGGAAAAGCCTCCGCTGGACCTTTTCATTAACGCTGGGATATATTATATAAAAACAGAAGCATTCCCATACTTCTCAAAGGAATATGATCATAAAGAGATAGAGAAGACCGTATTTCCAGAGTTAGTTGAGGAACGTAAAGTCGGAAGCTACTTTGAGGATGGAGTTTTCTGGCGTAGTGTAGATGGTATGAAGGACTTAGAGGCTGTAAGGAGAGAATATGAGAATAGAATGGATAAGCCTTGGGGCTATGAAAAAATCATCGTTAATAACGAGAAATATCTAGTTAAGGAGCTATATTTAAAGAAAGGTTTCCGTACCAGTCTACATTATCACCGGTATAAGGATGAAAGCATGCATGTATTGGAAGGAGAGGGATACATAGAGTTTCCCAATGAGGATAAAAAACTCAGTGCTACGGCAGGTAGCATAATCCATATAGAGCCTGGAAAAGTTCACAGCATCATTGCAAAAAAGAACCTTAGGATATTTGAGTACTCTACCCCCCATCCACAGGATACTGTGCGAGTTAAAGACTTCTACGAAAGGTAATAACACTAGATACTTGGGCTTTACGCCACCCCATGTTTTTCTTGCAGTGTTGGAGTACTAAGTATCACTTGTTTACTCAATATTAAATTCTCAAATAGCTGCAAGAACTTCTCTGCTATCTTTTCACTTGAATTCAACTCTACATATCGCTTTGCTGCCTGTTTTGTCTCTTCAACTATTTCATCGCCTTTGATAATAGACTCAAGTTTTTCTTCTAACTCAATAAGCGACCGATATTTTATCACCTCTTTATCCAGTGTTTCAAAATAGTTTGAATCGTATGCAATAATCGGACAAAGAGAACCCATACATAAATAAGCGCTACTTGAAACTACTACATTTGGGCTATGGTCCTTGTGGAAAAGGAGCGCATCTGAGGCAGATAAATACTCATATAGCTCCTGAATCTCCGGTGCGCCTCTTCGTAGATCTACAAAGTCATATTTTTGCTTTACAGTATCAAAGAGTTCATACCAATCAGGGTGATCCGTTAAAACCAAGAATCGTAATGGGTACTTCTTAGCCACTCTCTTAATGGAGGGTAGTAAATGAAGATGTCTAAAAATACCTATACCATAGTTAAATATGACAGCCAAGTCCTCAGGTAACTTGAGCTTTTCTCTCGCAATAGCTTTGTCACCCTCAATAGGAGGATAACAGGGATAGGGTATAATATGGATTTTTTCCTCAGGGTAAATCTTTTTAAGGAAGTTCTTATATCGCTCATCAAAGCATACTACCGCATCAAAATCAAACTTATAGAACAGAGGGTCATCTGGCAGTCTTCCTTCATGAACTACAAATACAGTCGATGTCCCTTTTCTTATTTCTGGATAAATTTTTAAGAGTTCTTTCATTGGCATTATCTCTAGATTTTGTATTACAAATACATCGTAATCATCTTGTAGAAAAGGCTCTGGATCAAAATAAGGCGGCTCCTGTGCACGATACATATACGCTTTCTTCTTTCTATAGTATCCATCTAATCTATAACATCTCGTGACATAATCCTCATCCTGAAGTTCAATATTAACGGTCTCGCTATACTCTATGGGGGCGAAAATTTTCAACTCATGTCCTCTCGACACCCATTCTCTCCCAATTAGTTCTGCGTGCACAGAAACTCCACAAGCTGAGTTCCATCTGGTCATCATGCCTATTTTCACTGCTACCACCCCCAACTATTAAAACAAAAATCCCTGTTAGAAGAAAAAAACAATAACTATTTAAAAAAATTTTAGGAACCACCAAAACCATAAATCTAGTATTTGATTAAGCAAAAAATTAAAAAAAGGTTTCATTTAAACTACCACGTCATGTTTGAGGTAATACATAAAGAACCAAAGGAGAAAAGAGAGTTTAAAACAATAGATATTGTTAGGAGACTTAAAGTAATTACAGCAGATAGAATAAGATTAGTAGGTCATCCAGTAGCGAAACCTGCTACTATCTTTAATCCCTCTTTAGCTATTAATGGTGATCAAGTTAGATTATACGCTCGGATTATTCTAGGATATTACACTTATTCAAGTGCAGTAGCTCAAATTACTCTCCCTTTAAGCGATATTTATTCTAACTCGAATAAATTCTACGAGGCAGAAATAAAGGTGTACCCTGACTGTAAGTACGACTATTGGGGAGTGGAAGATCCACGCGTTTATGAACTAGAGGGGGAACTCCTAATGACCTACTGTGGTAGAACAGTAAATTATTTCAATCCTATTATTAAACACGAAAGGACGCTTCCAGTAACGGCTGCTTATAAATCCGGCAAGTGGAAAAAGATTTTAGTTTTTAGAATGCCTGAGAAATTAAAGGAATATGTAATAAGTGACAAAAATGCGTTTTTAGTAAAAGAAGATAATGAGCTCCTTCTTTTTCATAGACTACACCTCACAGATGGGAAGTTTTATCTAACGATAAGCAAAGTAAGCAATAATATTAATACAGATCAACTAGAAGAAATCAGAGTCCAAGATACCCTAACGGCCTTTGAACCTGCCGATTTTGAGCAAAAGGTAGGATGGGCGACCCCGCCTATAAAAATAGACAATGAAAATCTTATATTATTGCACGGTGTAGATAGGGATACACAATCTTACCGTGTTTTTGCTGTGTTAACCCATGATTCTAAAGTGGCCGCCATCACACCCAACTATATAATGGCCCCAAAGGAAATATATGAAATATACGGAGACAGACCTCACGTTGTTTTCCCTTGCGGCGCTGCTAAGATAGATGACACGATTTTAATATCGTATGGCGCCACAGACTCAGTCATAGGCATAGGAGAAATCGATATTAGCGAGATTATGAGCATCCTCGATAAAAACAGACTATAGTTTTAAAATTCTTTTTTATGTGATTCTAAAATAATAGAAATTGCAAGGTAGAGTAAGCTATGCTTGTGCGTTACAAATTTAATCCAGTACTAAAGCCGATCTCCAAGAACTGGTGGGAATCAAAAGCAGTATTTAATCCTGCGGCGTTATACACGGAAGGAAGAATTCATCTACTTTACCGTGCTATTGGGGAATATGACTACTACATATCTAGGATAGGATATGCTATAAGTGAAGATGGCTACGTTTTTAGAAGAGTATCCACTAACCCAGTTTTTCAACCTGATAGAGAATATGACAAGTGGGGATGTGAGGACCCTAGAATAACCAAGATAGAGGGCGAAGTATATATGACTTACGTTGCCCTTAAAAAACCCGCAAGGCAAGGAGGAGGTCCACCACGAACAGCTCTTGCTAAAACTAGGGATTTCAAAAAATTCCACAAGATAGGAGTAATAACCCCGCCAGGAGCTGATGACAGAGATGTAGTATTATTTCCCGAAAAAATAGATGGCTCATACGTTATGCTTCATCGTCCTCACAATTGGATTGGGAAAGAGTATGGCACAGCTAAACCGAGTATTTGGATAGCTTATTCCAAGAATCTCCGAGATTGGAAAAACCATAAACTTTTATTAAAACCAGAAGAAAAATGGGAAGAATTCAAAGTTGGCGCGGGTTCACCTCCAATAAAAACTGAAGAAGGGTGGCTCCTCATTTATCACGGTGTTGATAATAAGAAGGTATACCGTGCAGGTATAGCCCTCCTAGACTCTAGAAACCCTAGCATCGTTATTAGTAGAACTAAAAAACCTGTGTTAGAGCCTAGGGAGGAATACGAGAAGCATGGCGATGTTCAAAATGTAGTTTTCCCAGAAGCCGCCGTTGTTATTGACGGCCGACTACTAGTCTACTACGGTGCAGCAGACAAGTACGTATGTGTAGCAGAAGCCGACATTAGTGAGCTTTTATCTCAGCTCTTACATCAATAGAATTACTTTCTAATTAGATGATATGACTTGCATACTATGCCACAAATATAAATTATACCATTTACCCCTAGAAAACCGCTAAAGACGATATAAACGTATAAAAAAGAAGGATTCCAGTTTAACTAAATCTTTTTTAATAGAATAATTTATATATGACATCTCGGCCAATATAATGCAAAGTTTGATCGCTCTTCCCCCCAGGGTCCTGAGGAAGGAGATAGGATGAGAGTAATACTCGTTGGAGTTATCTTTTTATTTATGCTACCAATAGCTTATGCTGAAAATAATGTTGATATACAACACTACGACTTTCATATAAATTTACTTCCCCAAGAACACAAATTCACTGCAAAGATATCTCTCGAGATAAAAGCTCTCGGAGATATAGATAAAGTGGCCTTTTTTTTAAATAAGGACCTTTCTATCTCAAGGATAACAGATAGTAAAAGTAGACCTTTGCATTTTGAGAGACACGATAACAAGATAGAAGTGACTTTAGAAAAAACACTTAAAAATGGAACCCTTGAAACACTTACTTTCGAATATTCAGGTATCTCTGATACTAATTTTCAATCTGGAAAATTTATATGGGGTTACATAGGCAGGGAAGGTAGTTATATGATCTATGAGTCCGTGTGGTACCCACTAATCTGGGGCGACAGAGCTACTGCTAGAATATCACTTACAGTTCCAGAAGACGAAACAGCGGTCACTGTAGGAGAATTAGTTGAAGTACTCAAAGAAAACGCTTATAAAACCTTTGTTTGGGATATTAAAAATCCGACCCGTGGTATCTCCTTCGCTTCTGGAAAATATCTTCAAGCAAAGAGAGAGATATTTATTCAGAACTGTCCTCATAAATTTTTAGAGGTAGAGTATTATCTTTATCCGGAAGAATACTTCCGTGCAGAAAAATCATTTAAACTTTCATCCGATATCATAGAATTTTACTCCTCGGCTTTTGGGTGTTATCCCTTTCAAAAATTTTCAGTTGTAGAGATCCCTGAATTCTTTTACGGAGGACATGGCGATCAAGGGCTAATAATGCTCTCGGCAGGCATTTTTAGAAAAGAACCTTCACCCGAATTCATTGCCCATGAAATCGCCCATAATTGGTGGGGAGCACTGGTATTCGCTAAAGGAGAGCCTAGCTTAAGATCTATTGAGAAATTCAGTATGATCCTTACCCCCCCTAAACCAGAAATCGAGGAATCACCAACAGAGCAGCACTACTGGTTATTGGAAGGATTTGCTACATATTCTGGAGCCATGTTCCTAGAAGATAAGTATGGGAGAGATGCATTGATCTCCGCTTTAGAAAAGAAGAGAAAAGAATATTTGGATAAAGTCACTGAACTTGGAGACCTGCCAATTACAAGGGTTGAGGAGGAGTATGGTGGAGGGATCTACCATGCCGTTGTTTATTCTAAAGGCGCACTTGTACTCCACATGTTAAGATACGTCGTGGGGGACAATACCTTTAAAAGTATAATGGAAAGCTTCGCAAGCCAGTATTCTGGAAAAAGTTCATCTGTTGAGGACTTCCAGAAAGTAAGTGAGAGAGTCTCTGGAAAAGACCTTAGCTGGTTTTTTAAGCAGTGGGTATACGGCACTAATTTACCGGATTATAAAGTTGAAAGCGCAATTACAAAAGGACATTCTGTCATAGTCAAAATAGCGCAGGTAGGTGATATAACAGAGATGCCGATTGATGTCACGTTATACACTGCCGATGGCGAGATTACTAAAAAAGTTTGGATGCGAAACTTGAAAGAACAAGTATCGTTTGAAACAGAAGCTAAACCTGAGTATATTAAAATTGATAAAGACCATTGGATTTTGGAATCCGATAGATCTAATAATATTTATACGATCTCATATCCCCTTAATATTGAAGGTATAAAGCTCTTTTTTCACCAAATATTCTCCCTTCTCTAAATTAGAAAAATTTATTAAACTTTTCTCTACTATGAATTTCCTGTGATAGTGTGGAATTAGTCTTTCTGGGTTCGGGAGGAGGTAGATGGACCACGCTCTTACAGCGCCTCCAAACAGGTGGTTTCAGATTACATTCAAGAAATAACATACACATTGACCCAGGCCCCGGTGCCTTAGTAGCAATGAAAAAAATGAATATTAGCCCAATAAAAACGGATGCCGTCGTCGTGACACACTGCCATCCTGACCATTACAATGACGCAGAGATTCTTATCGAAGCTATGACCAAGGGTATGACCCTAAAAAAAGGGATCCTCGCCGGAAGTGAAAGCACATTAATAGGGATAGACAACCTCGGACCAGCTATCTCCGCTTATCACCAGCAAAAAGTAGGAAAAAAAATTGTGATGAAACCAAGGGAGTCTTTTGATATAGGAGGATGCCGGGTAGAGTGTTTGCCTACAAAACATAGTGATCCAACAACGGTTGGATTAAAGTTTTTAACTAAAGATAATGGTACTATAGTCTATACATCTGACACACAATATTTTGAAGGAATATCCAACTATTATAAAAATGCAAATGTAATTATCTTTAACGTAATTCGGCCTAGAAACGAAAGAATAGCTTGGCATCTATGTATAGATGATGTCATAAAGATTTGTAAAGAAGCAAAACCTGAACTCGCTATAATTCAGCACTTTGGATTGAAAATGATCGATATCGCAGATAATGAGGCTAGAAGAGCACAGAAGGAAACCGGAATAAATACTATAGCAGCTAAAGATGAAATGAAGCTCAAAATTTAAATATCATGGGATCTTTTCAGTGAGACCAATATGCCAATTAAAGAAAAAAGATGGAAAAAAGAGTTTGAAGAGGAGATATACACTAAGTGGAAAGAAGAAAAACTCTACGCATTTAATAAGAAAAGCGACAAACCTGTTTATTCTATAGATACCCCCCCTCCTTATGTTAACACCCCAGTACATATCGGCCAAGCTACAACCTACGTGATTATGGATATGTTCGCTAGATTCCGGAGGATGATAGGTTATAATGTCTTATTCCCCCTTGGACTTGACAAGAATGGTTTACCTATTGAAATGGCAACTGAAAAGAAATATGGTATTAAGCTGTCTGAAACGCCTAGAGAAAAATTCATTGAACTTTGTAAGGGGGTACTAGAAGATGCTGGCACTAAAACTATAGAATCTTTTTTGAGATTAGGTATAAGTTTTAACTCTTTCGAGATTGGTACGGGACTAGGTGAAGTATATGAAACTGACTCTGAAGATTATAGAACCCTTACTCAAGAGACCTTCATAGATCTCTGGAACAAAGGCCTAATATACATAGACAAAAGAATTACAAATTATTGTCCTGGATGTAGAACAACTATAGCGGATGCTGAGATCGTTTACAAGGAAGAGCCTACCACTTTTAATGATATTATCTTTAAGATAAAAGAAACTGGGGAGGAAATAATAATAAGTACAACTAGGCCAGAGCTTGTGTGTACCTGTGGCATGGTGATTTTTAATCCCAAGGATGAAAGATACCAACGATTGGAGGGTAAAACTGCCATTACCCCAATATTTGAGAAGGAAGTCCCAGTTAAAGCTCATCCGATGGCTGACATGGAGAAAGGCACAGGCCTGGTTATGATGTGTTCTGCTGGGGATACCTCAGATATTAGATTCTTTATAGAAATGGGACTTGAGCCTACGATAGCAATAAACCAAGATGGTAAAATGAATGAAAACGCTGGATTTCTTGCAGGGCTACCTGTAAAAGAAGCTAGAAAAAAAATGATTGAAGAGCTAAAGAAGAGAGGTTTACTTGTAAGACAACATGAAATTGTGCATAGAACCCCTACTTGCGAGAGATCGGGAGATGATATAGAATTTATTGAAATGGAAGAATTCTATCTAAAGCAATTGGATTACAAGGATGAAATGCGGAAACTCGCTTATCAGATGAATTTTTATGCGCCCCAAAGTAGACAGATCTTACTAGATTGGATCGACTCTATAAAGATAGATTGGCCTATATCGCGCAGGAGATATTATGCAACTGAAGTACCTGTGTGGCACTGCAAAAACTGTGGAGAGATAATAGTTCCTAAAAAAGGCCGTTATTATAAGCCTTGGAAAGACATAGCTCCGGTTAAAAACTGCCCAAGATGCGGGTCTTCAGAATTTAAAGGCGATGAGAGAGTATTTGATACTTGGTTCGATTCATCTATAACTCCCCTATATATACTGAAATATTCAAGGGACCCAGAGTTTTTTGAAAAAAACTCTCCGTGCTCCCTCCGTCCACAAGGGAAAGAAATCATAAGGACCTGGCTATATTATACCGTTTTAAAAGATTATTTGCTCACAGGGAAGGTGATTTTCAAGGATGTCTGGATAAACTACCATATTGTTGACGAAAAAGGACGAAAGATGAGTAAATCTGTGGGGAACGTGATTGATCCTAAGGACGTACTCGACGAGTTTGGGGCAGAGCCATTTAGATTATGGGCCGCCGTAGAGGGTAACTTAGATAGAACAGACTTTAGATGTTCTTTTCAAAGAATAGCTGGAACGAAAAAAACGCTTACAAAGCTCTGGAACTTAGCTCGCTTTATATCTCTATTCCCAAAAGTAGAGGGGAAATATAAGCTGATGGAATCAGATAAATGGATACTTTCAGAGATTAATAAGCTGATAAAGTTCACGAGAGAGAGATATGAGAAATATGACTTTCATAATCCTGCCATAAGGATAAAACATTTCCTGTGGGAGACTTTTGCATCCCACTATTTAGAAATGGTAAAGAATAGAGCATATAACCACGAGGGTAAATTTAGCCAAGAAGAACAAAATGCGGCTATATACACTTTGAACAAGTGCTTAGAGGCTATATTAAAATTACTGGCTCCTATAGTGCCTTTTATAACTTACAAACTATATATGGAACTCCGAGGCGAAGATATCCACTTTACAGAGTTTCCAAAGGTCGAGGAAGATTATGAATTAGAAATAAAAACATCAGATATCCTTGAGATAAATAGCCTAATATGGAAAAAGAAGAAAGAAGCGGGCCTTTCGTTAAAATCTCCGGTAGAGAAAGTTGTCTTACCGGAAGTACTTAAACCATTTGAAAAAGATCTAAAAGAAATGCATAGTATAAAAGAGGTAGAATACGGAGATGCGCCAAGAATATTTTTAGGTAAATGAATAAGCCCCTGCCTCTCCACCTACCTTTTCTGCCTTCATTATATCTTCCAGAGTAATTATACCCACAAGCTTCCCTTTATCCATTACCGGCAACCTTCGGATCACATGAGCAGCCATAAGTTTAGCAGCCTCAACAAGGGTCTTCTCTTTCTCTATTGTTTTAAGATCCCTTGACATAATTTCTTTTACTTTGGCATTCTGTTTCCTTTCAGCGACTATCTTATATGCTAGGTCACGCTCAGTTATTATGCCTACTGGTTTGTCATTTTCAACTACAACTAAAGAGCCTATTCTAAATTTTTTCATTAACTTTGCAGCTTCATCCATTGTCGCTTCTGGACCGATGGTCCTAACATAGGGAGTCATAACATCTTTTACTTTCTTCATAGTAGTTATTTTCTTTATCTAGTAACTATTAAAAGTTGCGTACTATCTTAATCTTAGTTCCTCTAGTTGGGACTCATAATATTGATTGAGCTACGAATTCCTTCTCTTTAGCTTCTTCAGATCAGAGGCATCCAATAAAAACAATAGAACAAATAATACCTCTGTATCTAAAATATTACCTTAGAGTTTTTTTCAATTATTTTTTAATTATGCAAACTTTTTTGAAAAAAAAAGGAAAAGTTTAAATATACTTATATACTATTAAATATATTATGGAAGATATATTTTTTCAAAGAGTAAGTAAAGAGATTTTACTTTCCCTTGCAGGAAAAAAGAGAAAGTATGTATCAGAAATAGCCAATGAAATAAAGAGTACATATGCCCATACTTTTAATCTTATTAAAGAAATGGAGAACTTAGGCATACTCGAATCAATAAAAAAAGGCAGAACCAAATATATCAGACTTTCATCGAAAGGTGAAATGTTAGCTTTAAATATAAAGAGTTTTAACGAAATTCTTTCCGGGAGAACCGATAAAACAATCACTAGAGTCACCCCCACTATTGAGAAACTCATTAGATATAGAGAATCCCTATTATCTATGAAAAAGGAATTGCAATCCAAAAATATCTCCAAAAAAGACAGATATAACAAGGCAAGAGTTTTAGGTAGATTTAAATCTCTCAATAATAAGCTAAAACCAAGGAACAAAGAGGGCAGAGAATTAAAGGAAGAGGTATCCTCTCTTATTAGAGAAATAGAAATGCTGGTTGGTACTCCAAAGTAAACGTTGCTTATTATGTTATCTGTAAAAATTCTGTTTCGAAAGGGGTCCCTTCCGAAACACTAATATAAGCACCGATTTACTAAAATCAGTTATGAAAGCTGCGTTATACGTAAGAGTTTCAACCGAAGAACAAGCTAGCTACGGTGCTTCTATCGAAGCCCAAAAAGAGTATTTAATAGATTGGGCAAAAAAAGAGGGGCTTGAGGTAACCAAGATCTACATCGACGATGGAGTTAGCGGGAAATCTATTGAAGGGAGACCTGCCCTAGCTCAATTACTCGAAGATGCTGAAAAAAGACTATTTAAAGTTGTTTTATGCTATCACAATGATAGATTATCGAGAAATACTAGGGATGCGTTAACTATTGTGGAAAAGCTTTCAGAGCATGGTGTTTTTTTAAGATTCAGCAATTTAGATATTGATATAACCACTCCAGAGGGGGAACTAATGTTCACAATGCAGGCAGGGTTTGCTACATACTTTAGAAAAGATTTAGCAAGAAAAACTAGCTTTGGAATGCAGAAATTAAAAAGAGAAGGCTTTTGGATGGGCCGTGTCCCTGATCTATTTGAAACGAGAACAGAAAATGGTCATAAAAAAATATATCCCAAACGTGAAGTTCATGATATAATCAATCTTAGAAAGGAAGGTATGAGCTATAGAGAAATAGCTAAAAAACTAGGAATATCACATTCAAAAGTCTGGAGAACAGTAAAAATTATGGAGAAGTTATCTTCTTCAGGACAATTGTTAAAAAATTTTTGAAATTTGACCGCATGAGAACAATTCTAAGCGGACTTTTAGAGCTGTAGAATAATTTATATCCTCTAATTATCTAACTACCTCAGAATTCTCTTTTTTACAATAATGTTTTAAATTTTAAAAAGATATTGTAATTATTTATATGTTTTATAATATACTTTTCTAAATATATTATTTATTATATTCAATTTACAAAAATGTTTGCTTTTTTAAAGATTTAGGATTTATAGACAACTGTGAATAAAGAACTGCCGCAAATAGGACAAGGGTTGTCCCTAGTACAAATCTCGATAACTTGGCCGCAATAGGCACATTTACAAACAGCTTTTTTATTTACCTCTTTTATTGTCGGATTTTTGTTTACTTGCATATCGAATTTTCCAAAAAGTTTTTATTTTTTAAATACTTACCCCCAATAAAAATAAATAATAAAATTTCGTAATAAAGTTAACCATGGTATTTGACTTATTAGCTTTTGTTACAGGTATTATCTATGGATATATCAATCCTGGAAAAGAAAAAAAAGGCGAACTCCTTAAGAAAGGATTTAAAATAGGTTTAGGCTTGGGTATCTTCTTTGCTTTCTTAAATTTAATAACTGGCGGTTTCCTGAAGTTCGGAGCAACTTTAATTGGAACTATTATAGGTGTTATTTATCTGACATTAGCATTTATAGTAGGAACTATAATCGGGGATTTTTTTGAAAGAAAAATAAAAAAAGACTAGTTTTAGAGTTAATCCTTTATAAAAACCTAAAGCCGGGGTAGTCTAGTCTGGTAAGGCGGTGGACTCGAGATCCACTGCTCCTATGGAGCACGGGGGTTCAAATCCTCCCCCCGGCGACTTTTAATATTTAAAAATTGAGAAGGAACTTTTAAATCTATGAATTATAGTTATTATTAGCCTACGTAGGGCGAAGCTAATAAAAAGCGTTTCATAACGTTGCTTCGAAGGGCTTTTTTATATATTATAATACTGTCTACTTCTTTTTATCTTCCTTGTACCATGTTCTCAACAGATATTCCTTAATTATCCTTATGAGTTGGATATCCTATACGGAAATTGTGTTATGTAATACATGGGTCAAATGAGGAAAAGCTTAAATCCCTCTTTTCTATAACCTAATGAAGTGAAAAAATGGAAAACAGGAAGTTTTTGGTGATCTCGGCTATAGTGTTTTTTGCAGGTTTCTTTATAGGGTACACTCTCAGGTTGCTGGATGTTATCCGTGGCCCAGCTTTTGGCTTTGAACCAATATTCCCAATTCATCAGGAGACTGTCTATGCTATGAAATCTCTGGGATACGAGTACGGTAGGGCCTATGGAGTTAACTCCGAGATAGAATTCTTGGATGTTCTTAGATCTAACATTGTTCCTGCGGTATCGATCGTAGCTTCAGGGGTCCTGCTTACCATACCCTCCGTGACCCTTCTTTTTGTTATCGGTATTGCTTCTGGTTCCTCATTTGCCGAGATATTAGAGTTTACCCCCTTCTTAGTTAACATTAAGGTAATCGTGGTTCTAGGTGTATTCGTATCTGCTATGATGTTTTCTGCTAGTACTGCCTTTCACCTCGGCTATTCTGTTTATTTTTTTATAAAGGAAAAAAGGCTGGTGATAGAGAAGTCCTTTTATGACCATTTTATTGTAGCTTCTTGCCTTGTAGGAGTCGGTATCGTCCTCCAGTATATTCTCTTGGTGATGTAAATGAAACGGGTTGTTTTATTACCATTACTCATCTTGATTGCAGGAGTTATGGCTCAACCGATATTAGTGAGGGAACCGGTACCGGTAGAGGGTATTGAGATCTTGGGGAGTGCGAGAGTATCGGGGGAGCTAACTTTATTCAAGACGATTTTAGAACATGAATATGTCTTATCTAACCCTTATAGTCAAGAAATGAGGATAGCTTTAAGATATAGTTTTAATGGTAAGCCCGACTTATTGGAGATTCATTTAAACAATCAGAGTGTCAACCCGGATATTATTTATGAGGACGAGTTTAGAACGGAGTATAGAGTTCCGGTAGTCTTGATGGGAAACCAAAGCGCAATTATATCCGCTAAGATGGAGTACCCCACGAGGATTAGGGGATTTAGTAGGAGACTGTGGGGGGACACGTATTACTTTTATCTTCCTATAAGCATTGAAGCGGATAGAAATCCCGTCTATATATATGGGGGGATCGAAGGAAAAATAAGGATCTCAGCTGATGTTAAAAAGGTTAGTTGCGTTAACTGTGTGTATAATGAGGGAGAAAACACGGTCAAAATAAATCTTAGTGCTAGGCGAAATCCTAATTTTTCTATTGAGATCCAAACCAAAAGAATTCCTTATAAAGCAGGAGCATTCTATCTTCTAATGGTTATGACTGGATTTATATTTGCATTAAAGAAAAAAATGGAGCACTGAATGATCTCACTTGTTGTACTGATTATTGAAAGCTATATTGATTTATAGCTCTTTTATATATTGACACTAAAGAAAAAGCATAAATGGTTAAACATGAAGAGATATATAATAATAAAAATTTAGGATTAGTATATTAAAAGTGAGTAGGGGTAAATAGATATCTAGGAAACCTGCAATATATAATACTATGAGATGGCTTGGATGAGTAAAACTCTAAAAACTCTTTTAATCGGAGTCGACGCTACCGACTTCAGAATAATTCAAAAGACATTACCTGCCGATATTTCAGTTACTCGTATTAGCCGCTTCTCAGATGGAGAAGGTCCCCTAGTAACGGAGGATTTTGACCTATTATTATTAAATCTTAGACAAAACAATCAACTTAGCGAGATACTTCAAATTCGAAGACAACATCCGGATAAACCCCTTGTTATTATTGTAGCTCGAAACAAACCAGAGTTAGGTATTCTATCAATACGAGCGGGTGCTGATTGTTATCTAGTTAAGCCGGTCAGTGGCGTTAGGCTACAGCATGCTATTAACTGCGCTATTGAACATATGAGAGTAAAAAGAGATCTAGAAAAAACCGGTAGAGCATTTAAAGTGATTAGCAAGTGCTATCAGGCACTTGCTCAGGCAAAGGAAGAAAAAGAATTTTTAAGAGAGATCTGTAGGATCATCGTTGAAGAAGGAGGGTACCGACTAGCTTGGATCGGCTTTGCTAAGCAAGATATAAGAAAGACCGTGCAGCCTATAGCTTGGTTTGGTTATGAAGACAGCTATTTAGATAAGATCAGGATAACATGGGGAGATAAAGAGACAGGTAAAGGCCCAACAGGTACCGCTATCCGGGAGAAAAAGACATGTATAATTAAGAATATTTTAACTGAGCCTCATTATAAGCCATGGCGGAATGCTGCCGTAAAACATGACTATGTATCTTCTATTGCTCTTCCACTAGCTATTGACGGAAACGTAATTGGAGCCTTGAATATCTATTCTCAAAGAACTGATTCCTTCGATAAAACTGAGGTAGAGTTACTGGAAAACCTAGCATCTAGCCTATCCTTCGGTATTAAAGTGCTACGAAGTAACGTAGAACGTGAACACGTAAAAGACGCATTACAACAGAGCGAAACCAGATATCGAACGCTAGTTGAAAAGAGCGCTGACGCTATTTTAATTGTTGATAAAAGGGGTATTATACGCTTTGCAAATAAAAGCGCAGGAATACTTTTTGGTAAAAAACCAGAAGACCTCATCGGAGAAGACTTTGGATTTCCAGTAGTCTCAGAAGAAGTTATAGAAGTCGGTGTTCCTCATAAAAAAGAAAAAAAGATCACAGAGATGCAAGTCGTAGAAACCATATGGAATAACGAGCCTGCGTATCATCTATCCTTACGAGATATAACGACACTAAAAAAAGCTGAGAGAGAACTTCACCGCGCCTATGAAGAGATCCTATTTATTAAAAACTTTAACGAAGAGATAGTTGAAAAGTCCCCCCTAGGTATCCTAAGACTAGATAAGGATATGCGCCTAATATATGAGAACGCTGCAGCTAAGAGGATTATGGGAGTTCCTGAAGGAGAAGAATCCAAAGCAATGGGAATGGATATTAGAAGAGTACCCTCCCTCGTTAGTATAGGGATTGCGGAAGAGTTTGAGAGATTATTAAACGGAGAAGAGATTTTTATTGAAACTCCCTTCAAGTCTATCTATGGTAAAGAAACTTTTTTAAAATTGCGAGGAGTGCCGCTCTATCGGAATAAGAGATTTAATGGAGCCATACTCCTGATTGAAGATATAACCGAGAAAAAGCGAGCAGAGGAAAACCTATTGCTAGCGTATAACGAGCTAAAATCTCTAGGTAAAGTTAAGGATGACATTATAGCCAACGTGAGTCATGAGCTAAGAACGCCTATCACTATTGCTAAGGGCACGATTGAACTAGCTATGGAGGAAGAAAATAGAGAGCTGAGAAATAAACTACTCGCTAAAGCTCTAGATGCTCTACGAAAGCAGGACCTAATTGTCGAGGACCTAGTCGAAGCTGGTAGAAAACATAAAAGTAGAACGCATCTCGTGTATACAGCCATAAACCTCACTAAAGTAGTTAGGAGAGCTATCTCAGAATTAGAATTAGAAGCTAAACGAAAAGAGATTTCAATAAAAGTAAATGTGCCGGCAGAGGCTGAAATAGCGGCTGACGAAGATAAAATTGTACAAGTTTTACGGAATCTAATTAATAATGCAATAAAGTTTAACAGAAAGGGGGGAGTAGTGAGGATAACCGCAATGAAAAAAGAGAGGGAGATAGAAATCTGTGTTGAAGACACCGGACCCGGCGTTCCGGAGAAGTATCATAAAAAAATCTTCGAGCCCCTATTTCAGATAGATGCTACATCAACTAGGAGGTACGGTGGGACTGGGATGGGGCTCGCAGTAGCTAAAGACATCATAGAAGCTCACAAAGGGAAAATATGGATTGAAAGTGAAGTTGGGAAAGGTACAAAATTTACTTTCTCGCTGCCTTTATAATGCTCTTCTACAAACTTTATCGGTATATAGTATTAGACTAACTTTTAGCTTTGGGTAATTCTATAACAAAGATGCTCCCCTGTTTCCTCCTACGAACTTGCCCTTCTTCATCACGATATTCTACCCAATTATCTTCTACCCATATCTTGCCATTATGTTGCTTGACAATATTTCTAGCGATAGCTAGACCAAGACCAGTACCTTTAACTCCCTTTCGTTCTCTTCTTTTGAACCGGCTGAATATGTATTCTTTATCTTCATCTTTTATTCCAGGGCCAAAATCTTTAACTAGTATTCTAACCCTACTGCCTTTTTCTTCAGAATCTATTATAATCCTTTTACCAGTAGAAGCATATTTCACAGCATTGCCGATGAGGTTAGTGAAGACATCTTTAATAAACGGGTTAGCGTATACAGGGAGAGGTTTAGTAACCTTATTCTCCAGAACCATTCCTGCTTCATCGACTAGAGGAGACATCTCAGATATAGCTTCCTCTATAATCTTACTCAAATCTATAATCTCCTTTTCCATTTCTTTAATAGACTTGAGCTTAGAGAGCTTTGCAGCGTTTTCTATAGTTTCTATGAGTCTTTCCGTACTTCTCTTTATCACCTTTGCCTCTTTTCTCTCCGGTAAGTCATCCAATAACAGCTCTGTAGCATTTTTGATAACTCCTGCCGGATTTAACAGATCATGACTCAGGATATCAGTGAAGAGGTCTTTAAAGTTATTGGCCTCTCTTAGGCGGATCCTCATTTTACGCTCTCTTATGAATAGGTACCCTACGAGCATCATCATCGGTATTGCAAGGATGATGAACGTATGAGAAACAGGATCCTCAATAAAATCTTCATAAGGACTCTTACCACGTATTAGCAATTCGGTACCCCAGTATAAGATATTCAATAGAAATCCCATGCTCATTAGAAATATCCCTAAGATATACTCCCTGAGTGATATCTCCCTTTCCATTATTTCCTCCAAACGCTCTCCAGTACTATTACAGAAACAATCTAATTAAAAAGGTTTTCAATATAAATATATAAAAAAAGCTAATTATAAATCTAGCTTAGTCAAATTTCTTTAGTAGAGCTTTCTCTTGCTAATGCTCTCAACTTTAAATTGACAATCTAGCGGTTTACAAAATAGCTAATCTACCTTCTTTTCTGGTAACAATCCCTGCAGTATACCGGACGGTCATCTCTAGGCTTAAAAGGAACCTGCGTTTCCATACCGCAGTCAGCGCATACCGCCGAATACATTCTCCTTTCTCCATAACCTCTTCTACGAGATTTCATCTTATTTCTACAGGGCTTACACCTTTTCGGGGTCATGAACCCCTTACTCATGTAAAATTCTTGCTCGTCGGCAGAGAAGGTAAACTCTTCTCCACATTCCACACATACTAACGTCGTATCTTCCATTTTATACACACCTTTTT